>ERZ1370068.7428-contig-6343_pt1 | contig 54055 bp, 88 predicted proteins | sample MGYA00561227_ERZ1370068 | MGnify/ENA primary metagenome ERZ1370068 (study PRJEB38410, sample SAMEA6850437) | metagenome | study: Metagenomic assessment of the ecological functions of the soil: analysis of the soil microbiota associated with the... | reverse complement strand
GTTACGGCATTAGCCGGGCAAAGTGTTTCGGGCGCAGTTGTCCGACTTTCTCCAGGGCCAGGCACCACCACCAGCCGGACGCCAGCCTGAGGTAACAATCAGCGAAGGCTCGTTTTTCTTGTCGTTGAGCATCTTGGCCTTGTCCGCATCCAGGACGCGGTAACTGAAGCGGATGATCTCCCCCAGACTCCACCGCTTTCACCGAGAAAGGAGTCAACGCCCCGCGACCAGGGCATAGTACCGACGCGCCCGGGCTTGGGCACACAGCAGGATGCGAGCTGCGATAGCGGTAGCGGGACCACCGCCGTGGAGGATTTCGCGGCCGGGGGGCGCAGGGTCTTGGTTGACCTGGAGGCGACTGAGCTCGGCGCCGAGCTTGCGGGCAGCAGAGGCTGAGGACCGGTTCGGTGCCGGTGAATTCTGCGCAGCCGACCACGTGTTTCTTCCTCCTGCAACTAACAGCGAGAGCATTGCAGCCGATTGTCACGCTTGGGCTACGATTGGTAAGTGACGACTTCAACATCTTGGTATCTTGCCCCCAGTTCCAAACTCCGGTCAATCGAAACGAGCTGCGCATTCCAGACCCTCCTAGTACTTGGCCTCCTGGGCAGCCTTGCACGCTTTCAGCGCATCCTGTTCGGGTGCCTTCGGCAGCTCCTCGCTGATCCAGGTCGTAGCTCTTCTTGTAGCGTCATGTCCGATTCGCGGGTCTAGCGCACGCTCGGCTTCCGTCGCGTCCTTTGGCGAGTGTGTCTTCCGTTGCTGGCGGCAGGTATTTCGCGGCAGACGGCGCATCCAGCTTGCGCGCAGAAATCCAAGGTGCCTTCCAGCTTCCAAAGACCTCGTTTGTGTAAGGCGTGACTTTCGCCAGCGCAAATTGGGAAATGAGGACGGCGATAGAGAAACCGAGAATGCGGTTCATCTTCATGTTTGAATAGAGTTCCCCCAAGCTCTATTTCAACGCGCTATCACAACCTTCGATGGCGTTCGGTACAACGAACACTGCCCGCGAGCAACGCTGTCGCGAGCAGTATCGCTCTGCTTGTTCTATTTCGATGTTACCACTGCGCCCTCAGAGCTCCCGCCAAAGCTTTCGGCGAACGCCAGCCTCCTGCCTGGTTGAGCAGAGGCTGCCGCGTTCACGCCAGGCTACAGCCGCTGTAGAACAGAGATTGAGACCGGTCAACGACACCGCAAAGCCGCAGCCGGTTCGGTATCAGCTGCGCTGACGTTCAATGTACCGCGTACCAGCGTGCAGCAGACCCGACGCCTGAATCTGACGCCTGTCGTGCACGCCGTCCCGGTGCCAGTCCACCAGCAGGACAGTTGTTCGCTGGAGACAGTAAGCGAGACTCACCGGTGACCCCAGATCCCTACGGTCAGCGGTGCCAGTGCTGTCACCACCAGCCGGAGCATTGTTCCGACCGTGACGGTTTGTGTTGACGGGTTGCCGAGGACGGTAAGGAAGGTCAAGCTCGTCGGCGAAACCGAGAGCCTCACCCATCCCGCTCGAGCGCGACTGGAGAACCAGTTAGCGGGACGTTGGCCGTGACGGTCAGCGTACTGTTCACCGCACCCGCCGCGTTCGGCGAGAACACCACGTTGATCGTGCACGAACCAGCGTATCGCAGTTCCGGCAGGCAGGTACGCCCGCTACTTCCGCCGCCCGGCCGCGAGAAGCGCGGTGAAGAGAATGTGGCGGCGATGCCCGTGAGGCCGGGATCCGCCCCGTGCCGCTCGAATATGTCTGGCTGGCACTGGTCGTGCCGATCGTGCGATACGCCAGCTGGACAGCGTCCCCGTGATGCGCGGCTCAGCCCAGTCGGTGCCGTGAACTCCACACCCACGCGTCCACTGCGGGCAGCCATCTTCCTCAGAGTCCCAGGCGAAGTCAGTCGATGAGCCACTCGCCATACGTCACGCTTGAATTGCTGGCGTGACGTAGCCGACGGCCGCCCCACTCTGCCAGAGCGTTGCCGTAAGGTTCAGGATAGCGCCTGCGATCGGTGTCAAGGACAGCGGGCCCAGCCGGATGGTTGACCCACCTGCGCCGTTCCTGTCCGTCGCAGCTGCCGTCAGATTTGAAGACTCGCATCGGCACGTTCGATTCGTTGGTACCTGGAAGCGTGATGGCGCATTCCGCCGCCGATCCAAAGCCCGGAGGCAATTTCGCGAACCGTTGCGTACGCGGTGAACCAGGCTGGGGCTCTGTTTGAGTTTTGCTGACCGCGAAGGCTACGCCGTCCCGCCAAGGTCGGATGGAGACCGCATCCGAGAGGCGAACGACGCTCGCGGCGGCCAGGTGAATCCTGAGCTGTGGATTGCTCGCCGCCGTGTTCTTCACAGCGGCCGATACACATGTCCCAGTAGTTGGTCGAGGTCACACTGACCGGTTAAAAGCCCCGGTTCAGCGACGGTACCACCGCGTGATGGTGGACTGTTGCGTTCCCGTAGCCGGCGTTACCACGTTGATGCTGAACGCACGGTTATGCCAGATCACGTCGTTGTACAGGGTTGGGAACGAGACCGTCCTGCAGGCGCTATTGCTGTGGTTGCTGTTGTCCGCCGATCCGGTATGTCCAGCCGGGCAGGTGATTATCCCGCGCGACGCTGAACCTGGCGCTGTGGCGCCGAGACGCCTGCGCTGGTTGAGGCTGGTCACTGGCACGCACCGGGGCTTCCTGCGCGGCAGGGTGTGGGGGCGCTCGTCTGGTCCGCAAAGAAGGAATCTATGAAACGCGTACTCCCGAAGCCGCGCGGTCGGTGAATCGTTGTCCACGATGGTGTTGTTGACCAGCGTTCTGCCGACCAGAGAATCCTGTAAGTGAGACTCCGGCGCCGTCCCAGCCGTAGAAACGTTGCTGGCGATGATGTTGTTGGTGACGTTGACCGAGTACCAGCGATCCGGATTGCTGGGGAACGTGGACACCTCGGATACCATTCACACCCTGCAAGCGTATGCCGCCGCCGGCGCCCGCTTCTGCGGCGTTACCCTGTGATGAGGTTGGCATTGATCACGCAGGTTGCGGCCGATGCCGTCGCCCACCATGCCAAAGGCGTGGCTGCAGTCCGCATCCGGCTCTCCGGGACAGGTAGGATCTGTATCCGGAGCGCTCATGATAAGCAGACCGCCACCATTGGCTCGGCGTAGTTGGGTTGGTAGCTCTGGTTGAACAGGATGGCGTTGTGCTGGATGCTGCCGTCCCGAGACGAACCCAAGCTGCGAAACGCCAGCGCCGTCACCGGTGCTCAGGTTGCCGCAAACCCAGTTGTTGTTGAACTTGTAGCTGTCCGCGCCGGAACAGAAGGCCACGCCGCCCGCGCCCGACGGAGTCGCGCGAGAACAGTTCATCGCCCTCGGAAGAGTTCGCCGTGACCGCGTTGTTGTGAATGTTCACATTCACGGTCAAAGCAGTACGGCAGCTGCGTGTTCGCGATGTTGCTGGTCTGGCAGGAACCCGGAGCCGGCATTGGTGCCGCACCCGCCAGATATGCTCCGAGGATGTTCTCCTGGCCGACCGCGATGCCGCCCGCCAGTGTCCCTGGTTGTTGTGTGATACGGTTGTTGGAGATCTGCAGGTTGTGCGCCCAGCCGTGAACGAGATGCCGCCACCCCCTGGGAACTGTTGGTGACCGCCAAGCCGTCGATGCGCGACGGGTTGCACTGGAAGCTGCTCGGGAAGCGATCTGATTGCCAGCGCCATTGTCTGTGCCCGCAGCCGCTTGTACCGTTCGTGGCTGGTCGTCAGGAGCGACGTACCCGTCCGGGAAGTCCAGCCGGCTCGGCATCCGAACGGTTGCATTCCGTTGGGAAGCGCACTCCTTCGCGCAGCACGGTAACTACTCGGCGCCTTCGTAGCGCTCCATCAGGGATGGGCTCCTGCAACTGTTCCGCCAGATTGCCGCTCAGCGTGGCATCCAGCCGACCGTGGCTTCGAGCGGCAGAGCGATCCACCTGCGGATTGGAGGTCGGCTGATTCGGACGAAGTTCCAGCCTGCGCCGCAGGCTGGATCCCATGACTCGGCACGCCATTCTGTCGCCAGTCCGAACAGGCAAACCACCTGCTTGCGCCAGTCGTTCAGAGCATGCCGGCACGGATGCGTGTTTGCGTCGATGATGCTGGAGGCAGCTCCGACACCTTGCAGCCGGACCGGCTTCCACATCAGTCAGCAGTTCATGGTAGCTACCGGGAGTGCAACGATGATCGAAGATCGCCGCGCCGCAGCATCAGTCGCCGTCGCTTGCAGATCGGATCAATGCTGACCAGCCGCCAGCACGTGGTCGATCGCAGCTTGGCATGCTTGCCGTTGGCCGCGACGTGACTTGGAATCTTGCCGTCAACGGTGAGTGTGATGGCGTCAACCGACCGCTTGCGCATCGTCGTGCTCAACTGACCACTTGTCCGCATCCGTGCAGTGCTTCCGACCTGCATTGCCGCTGCTGCTGCGATGGCGCACGCAGGTACGCTGGCCGTGTGCCGGTCGCAGGCACATGTAACACGATCACAGCTCACGCCTGTCAGCGGATGACAACAGCCGTCGCTACTCCGACGATGCGTGACCGTGCCTGCCAGGCGCCCGCGAAGCCGTAGTGGCGAGTGACCGTCTTCTGATTGAACGGAGCCACCGTGGCGTTGGGCCCAGAGTATCCGTAGTTGTCCACCGGAACTGATCGCCCAGCGCTGTAATCGTGATGGGGTGACCGGACGCTGCCGCGCTGATCCACGGTCCGATCTCCATCGCCATCGACCTGTCTGAATCGCCGGCGTGGCATCCGGGATAGTGCGCAGTCAGGATGGTTGTATTCCGCGGCGAACGCAGCCGTCGGGAATAACCGGCGTATCGAGGTACGCCGGTCTGGCCCGGCATGAAGGACCATTCGTAGCAGAACTGGCTGTAGGCCGCCTGGTAGAACGGATCTGGCGTGGTGCCAGTGCCGCGATCGTTCATGCGCATGACCATCATGTTCGGGATGTATCCGCTCGGGTCGGGCGGGTTCACCGCAGAACGTGGAGAAGTTCAGACCGTTGTAAATTCCCCGCTGATCAGAGTAGACACGCGCGCAATTTCGTTTCCGGCCCAATCCTTGATTCCCACCGGCAAGTTCGGCGGCGAGAACTTCTCGCCGAAGCCGGCGGCGAGAACGGATCGAATTCCGAGGTGAAGTCGTCGGTGATGATGCCGGTGAAGTGGCCGGCGACGTGGGTCGAGCTGAACACGTAGAACTTCGCCAGCACCGACATCTGGTCTTCCAGGATCACTTCCTTGCGATCGCAGAGGTGACGGGTGGCTCCGGCAAACGGCGCGTTCTGTCCCGACCTGCGGGAACAGGCTCATGAAGTCAGGAACGATCGCGCGCGGCGCCGACGCAAGGCCAGAAGGTTTCGACGCTTCCCGTGTCGCCCTCATGGCGCGGAGTTACGCCCTCATCCGTGCTCTGGAATCAGGGGGTTGTTGGGGTTGTAGCTGGCAGAGACCGTCAGCCTGGTCCGGCATGATGAAGACGTTGCCGAAGCCGGCGAACTGCGACGTCGACTGGGTCCTACGTAGGTGTCGCCGAGCAGGATGTTCTTGTCCTCTTCCTTCACCAGTTCGTAGCCCGGGGGCACGATCATTTCGACCACGCAGCGTCCAGCCGGCAGCATCGGAGTGCCGTCGGTCGGATTGCGCGACGCAGACCGTGCAATTCGTGTCCGGCAACCGATCCGGTACCGCCCAACTGGTCGCACCGGTGGTTTCGAGCGGTTCCGCCGGCGATGCTGGGAACTGGTACATGCCGTCATACGGCGCCGGCTGCAACTGGACCCAGTTCTGCATGCCGTCATAGCACTTGAACTGCGAGTTGTTCGGCAATCGGTTGGCTGCCACCGTGCAGAGTTGCCGAGCAGTAGTTCGGGCTGGTTCGCATCAGCGTGAACATGAACGTGGCCGCTGTCGATCCTGGCCCGGGCAGTTCATGAGGTTTGGTGGACGCCGTCGGACCGGAAGCCTACTGCCCAGTCGTCCCAGCTGCTGGTCGTGGTGGTGTCCACCAGTCGAGCGTTGAAGTGCTGCCATCCGGCCCGGTTCCCTTCTGGTAGAGGTTGATGGTGACATGGGGAACCATCGGCGTCCCAGCTTAGTTGCAGAAGCAGTGCTGGATCGTCAAACGGACGCGTCGAGGCATACACGACATGGCCGCGGATGCCGCCGTTCTCGTTCCTCGGCGAGCGGGATTTTGCCGAATTCGACGAACTGGTTCTGTCCGGCAAAGCCCTGCCAGCCGTAACTGGTGACCCAGGAGTGGATCGACGCGACCGGTGGAAAGACCGCGGCCCCGAGCATCGCTTCCGGCAAGGCTGAATCGATTTGCCAGAGCGATCCGCGTTGTCGCAATAGACTGAGCCCGGAATCGCAAGGGCTGGGCAGCGGGAAGTCTTCGCTGCGTCCTGGCCATGTTGCTGGCGGTTGGTAGAAGTGCCGCAAAGCCGGGAAGCCCTGGCTGCACCGCAGCTCGCGGTGCCGTCGGCAGGTCCACCGGCATCGTTAATGACGTGCGTACCGGTGTTCTTGTAGCGGTTTGAATCCGTTTCGAGCATGTACCAAGCTGAACAGCGGGAACACTTCGTTGAACCCGGCGTTACCTTCAGGTCGGTGCCTGTTGAGATTGGAGACACTGCCGTCACGGAAGCGGATGTTGGTCGGCACCAGCGAGAGGCCTGGCTCGTTGTCCTGACAGATACCATCAGCGTATCCAGCAGTTCGAGGTCGCCGATCCTACGTCGAAAGCAGGTGCGGGTGTAGAGGTTCTGCTTCCAGGCATGAACGGCAATTTCTCCCAAATTGACGTTGCCGCTGCCAACCCTGACCGGGGTTGAAATGCCGTCCACGATCTGATCGTTCCACTGGTCGAAGATGGTGAGTCTCCAGTCACCGCGTGGGAACTCCCTGGAGGGTGAACGTGCCGTCATCGGCGCATTTTGTAAATGTGAGTCTGCTCCGTCAACGCTTCCCAGACTCGCGTAGCTGGCTATAACCGAACGTATCGCGGCTGCCTGTGCCGTAGAGTCCTCTCATCCGCAGGGCGGCTCATGTGCACTCCCGTCACGGTGCGAGACGGTGTGGGTACACTGCAGGGCGCCAGTGCCGGTGCAAAGGTCACGTCCCACGGCATTGATGAACTGCCGGGTTGCGCGAAGCCGATCGCCACGTGGTAACCCGCGCGGGCCAAACTCCTGGAAGAAGCTGCGGCTCGCCGACCTTCAGGAAAGCGTCGTGGGCCTTGCCGCCATCCAGCGTATTGGTCTGGGCAACCCACTCCTCGCCCCATCGAAATGCGGTCCGCGCCTGGTGTGGCAACGATGCCGTAGCGTCCGGGCGGCATGTTGACGACGACCGCCTGGCCCGGCGAGGAGGAACAGCGTTGTGCCGTCCGCTTCGTAGTTCGGGCAGACGGTGATCATGGAGTGTGATGCCGGTGTCGCTCGTGGCCCCGTCAAAATCCTGTTCTCGGTTGCACTGACCGAGCAGGCATCGGCGCCCGTCACCGGGTCTACCGTCCCCAGCCAACGCATTCGACAGCGGCTGTCCGAACTCGTCGTAGGTCAACTGTCCGGCAGCATCGCCCGTACCGCCCACGTCGTCGAAGATGGTGATGTTGAAACCACCAAGCCAGGCTCGTTCTGGCGACAGGACGTCCAGGCCGCCGCCGGCATCGTGTTCACCGTTGAGCGGGTGGTCGTCGCGGAATACGAACACAGACACCTTGGCAGGCTGGCTGGTTCTGCGGGTTCGACGATCACGTTCACCGCAGTCTGCGCGGGACCGATCTGCGCACCACCCATCTGGTGGCTGGTGGGCGTATCTGCACCGGCACCGTCGACGCCAACCGCATCGCCAGGCAGGATTGAAATGTAGTAGTGCTTGGTAGGATCAGGGCAACGTCGCCGGGGCAAAGAGCGTCTTGGCGTCGCCGGGGTGGCGCACGCCGTTACCCTCGTCGCACACAGCGTTCACGTGCGCGCCTGTAGCCGGGTCCAACATCGTTTGACCCGACTCGCAGGAAATTGGACCTGTGCAACCCTGCGCAACGACCAGCATATAGCTGCTGTGGAAGTTGACGCCAAACGTCGGCACTCACGTGTAGCCACCCGCACCCGGGCAGCTGCGCGGTGAGCGGATTGGTCTGGCACTTGGGATCGATGAAGAAAGTACGATCTTCCTCAATAATCCAGCGATAGTCGGTCGCAGCATCGCCAGCGGCTGCTTCGTGCTGCCGTCAATCAGGTTCACGACCAGGCCGCTGGGCGCCGGGAAGTTAACCGTCGCTGTGTACGTGGCGGTACTGGGCGTTCCTGTGAGTTCTTGCGGCTGGAAGGTGAAAGTGGCGGTGGCGGGGCCGCTGTGAGAGGCGACGGTCGCAGTGAACCCGCCGTTCGGATCAACCGTGACACCAGCTCCGACGACGAGCCGATCAGTCAGCGGATAACCGGCCGCATCCTTACAGAACGCCAGCACTCCGGTGGTTTGATGCTTGAAGTGGTGGCCGCATTTCGAGCCGGAGTGAGATGGGGTGCTGCAGGTAATACCACGCTTCCGCCTCCGATGGGCGCCGCGCCCAGAGTCACCGTTGCGCAAGCCGCACCACTTGGTGGCGCCGTTTCCGCAATAAGTGAATGACCTGTATGCCAGCGGTCGCCGCAAAGCGAAAACGTGCCGTTCGAGTTCAGGTTGACGGCACCGCCCGTGACGGCTCCAGATGACTTTTGCACCAGTGATGTTCACGTCGTTGGCGAGCACGCCCGTGGCGGGATCGGATATGACGGAGTCTGGCCACTAATCAGCGAGTTGTACGTGTCCGGCATTTGCCGCGGCGGCTCCGAGACTGGCGGCCGCCGGCGCACCGGAACCATTGACGCCGATGTAGGCCAGCATGCCCGGCATCGCGCGCGGTTGCGTTAGCGGACAGGCCCAGCTGCACGGTCGAAGATCGGAAGCGCGGTGCCACCGTGCAGCAGGGCATTGATCATCACGTCGTAGGTCTTGCCCGCAGCCATGAATACTTCGCTCTGCACCCGGGTCACGCCAGGCAGCGGATTGCCGTCTTCGGCGATCAGCGAGAAACCTGCGGCGCCGCGGAAGCTCCCTGTCAGCGATCCCACAATCGAAGGCACGTGCATGCGCAGGCCGGCGTTCACCATGCGGACTAGCACATTCCCGGTGACACCGGAGCTCCGGCGCCGCGGAGAACACCGACGCGCCGAGAACTGGCTCTGTCGAATCGCGACACCATTAATGAGGTAGTACAACGGCGGATGTAGTTAACCGCCGGCGGATAGCGAGTATTAAAGGTGGGGTTCGTGCGGAATCGCCGGATTGAGACCGATACCCGCAACCGTCCGGGCCTGGCCGGACCACACCTTCGTCTCGCTGAATCCAGCGCGTGTTGACCGCGGTGTTGACTGCGCCGTGTTCTGAACCGGATCGATTTCACTGAAAGCAATGGCAGATCGGCGTCATAGGTCACGGCCGCGGATCGCGAATTCCACCGCGGCTGCCTGTGCCGGATACGCGGTGCCAGCGGTCGCTCCGGCGGGCGCCGTCGTGACCACCACGATTCCAGTACAATCCCATCGGGCCCTGGATGGACGGGATGCGTGCCGGATTCAATCAGGTACGTGCCGGGTCGAAGAGTTGGCCGACGGACAGGTCAGAACGCTCGGTACGCACCCGTCGCCGACTTCGGTGGAGAACGACCGCACACGATCCCCTGGATCGGCGGCGTATTCGCCGGATCGCCGGAGCGCCGGCGAAGCTGGCCAGGTGAGCGATTGCGGAGGATGGTTTGGAGCTTGGGCTGAAGTCTTCGCTCTCGGCCGTATCGCACGAGCCGCCGCCCAGCTGGCCGACGATCACCAGCGACGTGGGCACCGCGCCGCTGGAAGCTAGCGTTCGTGAGAGTTGATCGTCGAGGAGCTGTTGCCCGTGGGGACGATGATCGACGGCGGGCTGCCAGCATCGCCGCCCAACTGCAGGATCGTCAGGCTTCTGAGGTTGCGCATGTAGTGCAAGCGATGTGCTGGGCCTGCGCCCGCAGAATGTACCACCCCACATGGGCACTGACCGACCGTCCGGCAGCAGTCGCATCGTGGAGGTGCGGCAGTGAGGTTCACGACGTGCTGGCGCGAATGCCACACTCGCTCCGAGGAGGAGAATCAGTTACCGCCAGGACCGCTGTCTTCATCAGGTTGCCTTGGAGATAGTTGGATCGCATCGCTGTTCTCCTCAGTTAATTCGACTCGTCGATGAGCAAATTCCCGCGAATCGACGAGCATCATCATCATCATTCCGCCCGGGAAAATGTTGTTGGTGGTGATCTCGCGCTCGTTATGCGAGTGCCACATGAAGGCGAAGCCGGCTTCGTCGGTAGGGGAGTTGGCGATCGGTGCCGGATGGCGGCGTGGTGCCTGTGCGGCCGACTGCGCGCACCGTCGCATCCGGTCCCAGGTAAGGGCTGCCGCCATACCAGGCGCCGTTGGCGAAGATGGTTCGGATCGGGCAGCGTCACCGGACCGCCGGCGCCGCACATCGCCGAACGGATGCGCTCTGCAGCGGCTTGTTGTGATCCTGGCACCACTCGTAATAGTTGATCGCGGTGGCGCGCGGCCGGTGTTGTAGCCGTTGCGCGTCCGGAGTGCAGGTCGAGCTTGGCGATCGCGTCCGCATGCGGGTTGTGCCCGTAGGCATCCCAGTTCAGGCCCTTGCCGGTCCAGTAGAAGATTCCGTCCATCGCCAGACCCGGCGTGGTCGTGGTCGTGAACAGCAGCGGCCCGGCGAGCTCGTTCGGATCGGTCTGGCTGACGATCAGATTTCCATCGCGCGCCAGAATGCGCACGTGGTTGCCGTGCTCGTGGAACGGATGCTGCCAGCGGCCCTGGCCGATGATGCGCAGCAGCACCTGCTCGCCCGGATGCATGTGCGGATTGCCGTTGTAGGGCTGGTGCGGATATTGCGGCGCGTAGTTGGGGTCCATGTCGTCCGGCATGGAGCGGCCGTTGATCATGAAGTACGCCGGATGATAAGGCTCGGTCGGCTACGCTGAGGCGTGCAGCCAGCCGGCGCCGGCTACGCAGCCGGTCCATGGTCGCGACCTGCACTTCGCGCCTGCGTGTGAATGTCTGGGATCCATTTCGGAGAACTGGAACAGGTATTCACGGTCGTAACAGCTGCTTGCCGCGTGATACGCAGCCGGAGACGCCAGGCGGAAGTCGTCTTCGCCACGTTCTGCCGGTCAGTGTCGCCGCTGTCCACTCCCGCGTTTCTGACACGTGGCCGGAGCAAGTGGGATGGGTTCGCGGTCGGCAGCACGATGATCGGCGCCGTACAGGCCCATCTCGACCTGCAGGTCACCCTGCGTTCCGCTGTAGTAGGAGCGCGTTCCCGGGCGTGCCGGCGTACGAAGGTGTAAGTCACGCGACCCGCCACGGCGCCGCTTCCTGGGTCGAGCAGGCCATGCGACGCCGCCTGATGCGGCGACTTCGACCGAAGCCAGGGAACAGGATGGAGGTGTTGCCGGCCGGAAGTCGGCAGATTGTTCGTCAGGGTCACCGTGACCGTCTGCGCCTTCCGTGACGATCAGCGTCGGACCCGGCACCTGCATGCGTGCCGCAGAAGCGTTCGTGGTAATGGCAGGGTGGCGAAACGTCCGGCGCGGCGCTGCCGCTGCAGCCGTAGCCCCACGGAGTAGACCATCTGCCCGTCAGGCTGGGTGATGATAAGCCGGCTCGCTGCGGTCAGGTTGAAGGTACTGGTCGCCGGTGATGCCGGGAGCAGCGGCGTGCGCCGCGTCGCTGTCAGCAGCATTGCCGCCATCACCAGAGGCGAAGCAGTCGGCGTCATCGAGATTTCGCGTTTTCATTGGTCATTGACGCTCATGGCCGCTCTCCTAAGTTGATGATCTGGACTTCGGTCATCAGGCCGCCGAAGTTCTCGGCGTCGTTGGACAGGTGGTCAAGATTGGGCGTGTAGAGGTAGAAACGCTGTCCGCCTGGATACTTCGTCGTATCGCTGGCGTCCAGAATCACGTCCAGCGACTCGCCACCGCCAGCGTGATCGAGTTGGTCGTTGTAGTACAGGTTGTTGCCGGCCTGATCGCGCAGCAGCTTGGCGTTGTAGCCGATCAACCTTCATCGGGATGCCGAGCGAGGCCAGCGTCTGGTACTCGGTGACGTCCAGATCCGAGATGCGCAGCAAGCGCTTTGCCGCCGACTGGAATGTTGATGATCGCAGGCAGCGGCTGCGAGAAGTGCATTGACGCCGTCCGCCGACTGCGTCTGCCAGGGGCCCGGGTGTCACCGTGTCCGGGATAGCTGCGGCCGTTCAGCAGGAAGTACTTGTCCTTCATGTCCGCGAAGCCTTCCGGGTTGAAGGTCATGCCGACAAAGTGGAAGTTCGGGATCGAAGCCGTGAATCTGGAGCGGATACTCGACGTCGTAGTAGGTGGAGCCGTCGCCATCGTTGTAGGCGTACGTGTGCCGGCGGCCGCGTCGCGGTATTCGTAGTTGCGACGGCTGGCAGCGGGTTGCTGCACAGGATGTCGGCGGCGGAATTGCACGCGCGTGCGCGGGTCAGCTCTGCTGTGCCTGCAGCGCAGCGTAGAGACTGCCGCCGACCGGCACGCGGTTCTGCCGCGGGCGCACATAAGATCTGTCCCGACCATGCCCATCTGCAGAGTGCTCGGGCGGCGTGATGTGGCAGTGCCAGAAGTAGGTGCCCGCATCGGGCGCCAGGTAGTAGTACGTGAAGCTGCCGCCGATGTTGATGGCCACCGACGCGTCCGGCACGCCGTCGTAGAACGACGAGGCGTTCGGGATAACCGTGGAAGTGAACCGTGTGCTGCTCGAACAGGTCGGGCCGCATGATCATGCCGACGTTCGTCAGCGTCAGGAAGAATTCGTCGTCCTCGTCGATCGCCATCAAGGGGGCCGGGATATTGCCGTTCATTACGCCGACGTCCATGATCGCGCGCGGATCACGTGCCATTCAGACCCGGGGAGAGTGGCTGCCGCGTCGCGTTGGCGGGCTCAGGATCTCTGCCAGTCCAGCCACCGAGGCTGTGTACGCAAAGCCGTAGGACCTTGGAACTACCGGCTGAGCCGCAAGCGTGGAACTCCTCACATTGATCGCCGTAACCTGGTGGACTCCGTCGTATCAGGGTACTACCGGTCTGAATTCTGACCATGTCGCCAAGCTGTACGCCGAGAACTGCGTTCATCGTCACCACGACCGGCCGGTTCGGGGGTTGCCCCGTGACCGTCGCCGTGCCCTCAACAATGTCGTAAATCGTGCCAATGTGAGAGATATCGGGAAGAAGTCCAACAGCGCCATTGAAATCGAACGGCTGGCCACCATCGATGGTCGTGGCGGATCGCGGCATCAGGTACCCGTGTACTGAACATTGAATTTATCCGGGAACTGCGTGCCGGGTTTGCCGTTCGCAATGTCCGCTAAACCAGACAGGGGACCGAAAGAGAACATGTAGGTCTGCGAGCCGTCGCCCATGGTCGCGAAACCATCGCCGCCCGAGATCTGCTGGCACTTGATTGCGCCGCATTGATGCTGATCGGGGTCGCCCCATATCCATTTCTGAGCGCTGTAGGTCGGCTCCCACATACGCAGGTTCCGAAACATTGGCGGCCGCATTGGGGTGGGTGATGGTGCTGGCGGGACACTGAACTTTAAACGACTGGCCGCTTGCGCCAACGGCGGCAAGGCAGACCAGAAGTCAATTGTCAACCACACTCCGGGTACGGCTTTCTTGAGAACATGCGACCTCCACAGAGTTCTTTCGGGCAAGCGGTCAATTCCTAGCTTCATGTAGGGGGAACTGCGGAAATGGTTCGATCCATTTCTTCTCAGCTTTCTATTTTTGGCGAAACACCCACGTCGCCGAGTTGTTCCCCACGAACGACACACGGAGACGTACGAATGACGACCAGAGTGGGTCAAAGGGGAGAGGTCTTAAAGTCTCAGCCCTGGCACTCAAAGCCTGTTAAGGACACTTACAGCGCTAAACAGCGTTGAACAGGGGAGTTACGTGTGAAGAAAACATCCGGGGGGCGCCAGCCTACAGGCCGGGCAAGGACGTCCTCTGCTGTTGTCTTTGTATCTCAGGTTGAATCTGAGTGAACATCCCCTCTAGGGAGTAGGGACTGTTAAAAATCTTGGTAGTTGTAAAAAGATCTCTTCAGAGACAGCCTGCAACCCACCGTTTGCAAAAATTGTTAAATGTTGTCCGAGGGCCGGTTTCCAGGCGTTCAACCGCCGCTAAGCGGTGATCAGCTTCTTTCCGAACAGCGTACAAAATGATGTCGGCGGTAGTGTGGAGATCCAGCTTCTCCATGATGTTGGATCGGTGCGTTTCGACCGATGTCATGAACGCTGAGATTGAGAATTCTCGCCACTTCCTTGTTACCCGACTTCCCTTCCGCCAGCAACGTGCAGGTTTCCTTCTCTCGTTCGGTCAGCAAGTCATAGCTGTCTCTGCAGACCGCGCTGTTGTTGCAACTGGCGCATGTAGTCCCCTACCAGGATTCCTGCGATGGTGGGACTGAAGAAGGGCTTGCCCTCGGCAACAGCTTCGACCGCGCGCACCAAGTCAAGATCCTCGCCATCTTTCAGCAAATAGCCCTTCGCCCCTGCGGCAGGGCGCGCGGAGGTAGGTGTCATCCGCGTGCATGCTGAAGATAACAACGCCGGTCTTGGGATTCCGCTTCACGATTTGAGCGGTCGCCTCGATTCCTCCCAGGCCCGGCACGGAGCGCTGCGTCCATAATGACGACGTCCGGACTTTCCGTTTCGGCCAGTTGCACTGCTTGCCGACCATCAGCCGCTTCAGCCACTACTTCGAACTGCTCCAGCTGTTGCAACTGCATGCGGAAGGCCTTTGCGGACGACGCTGTGATCATCGGCTAACAAAACGCGGATCCGTTTCATGCGAGCACGTCTCCGGTCACTGGGATAAATAGCGTTAGCGCAGTACCGCCCTGATTTCGCATGGCGAGGGAAAAGGTCCCTGCACCTCCGCAACTCGTTCACGCATGCCGAGCAGGCCGAGGCCTCTTGAAGCTGATCGTTTCATCCAGCCCGATTCCGTCATCTTCAATGACTACATTCGCACCAGTGTTCGAGACGGAACCAAAATGCGAGGCGCGTTTTCGCTTGCGCATGTTTGGCGCAGTTGGTAGGCTTCCTGCGCAGCGGTAGATATAAACGCGATTCGCTTCAGGCAAGTCGGCGGTTTCGCCGCTTGCTTGCACCACCAGCTGAAATGCCCGTCTGGCGGAGAACTGCAGGGCCTGCCATTCCAACGCGGCGACCAAGCTGACGTCATCGAGCATGCAGGACGCAGCCCCATTGCCAGGTCGCGCACTTGCCGAAGCGCCTCGGCGTTCAACTGGCGGGGTTCTTCGAGCTCGCTTCGCAGTTCCTCCGGCAAGAGTCGATTCGATTTGAGCGCTCTGAGCAGAAGGCCATTAGCGGTCAGGGCTGACGGCCGACCGAGTCATGAAGCTCGCGCGGGATCTGCTGGCGTTCTTCTTCCTGCGCTTTCAGAGATCACGTGAGGGTTGCCGCGCAATCGACAGCCCACGCGTCCTTCGCCATTGCCAATCTTTGCGTCGTGGGCTTTCCCACAGCGTGGCAGTTAGCAACCTAAGACAACCAGTGCGTCACGGACGCAATCAACACCGCATGTAGTGTTCTGGACGATCTCCGACTGTGCTTTCAGATGATCCAACTGCGCGTCCAGTCGCCGTCCGCACCGCGTTGGTGCCTAGAATTCCGGCAGGACGTTATCAGCAGCAGCAAGCCGAAACGCGACGTAGCGTCGATTTTGAGACTATCTCGCGTATTGAGGCTCGATCACTCTGGCTGGACTGGCCATAGCAGCCGCCTCAGACCAGGCATTTCTCGCGGACGCTCAGGACTTCTCCTCCAACGAAGAGGTTCAGGGTGCGGGGAGACGAGAGACCTGAAGCGTTGGAAGCGAAGCTAGATTCGGGAGAGTGCTGGATCGCGGCGACGTCGCTGGCCACTGCCGCGATCATCGTCGGCAAGAGCGCTAGGCCGCTCGAGGACCGTCGTCTGGTTGATCTCTGGCCGCGCAAACAGGATGGGAGCCTGCTGCAAAGTCGGCTTTCCGCCGATTGGAGTTGATACGAGAGCAGTGGTGATTTTCACGTCGTGGTACATCAAGAAGATCGACGTCGGGATTGAATCAGGACTGCAGTCAAGCAGCAGTGCGAAAAACCAGCATCGAACGATTTTCGCATCATGTTGCCATGTCCGTTCATTCGATCTGACCCCACTTCACGTTCGAAAAAACCCGCAACCGCTACCTCACAATATCCGCCAAGCACACCTGTCCAGGTCAAGGGAAAATACCGCCGCGACTGGGCAAAGGTGACTTTCGGCTGGGATACCAGGCCCCAGAAGGCAGTGCCTTTAGTACCGCGTTACTGGATTAATCACGACGTTTCGCCTGCCCAGAGTTATCGCGACAATCTCCCGCCAGAGGGGGGATACCACTTCTGGGCCGGTGAGTGACAATCTCGCACTGTTACATCGGGTCGGCGATGCAGGCACGATCACTTCCCCGTACATGCCTCCCTCGATGTCGTAATGTTCCGCAGCCCGCAGCGAGAACACATCATTTATCTGCCAGCGCTTCAAGACAGCCTCAAACCTCCAGACCTGTGCCCGCATGGTCGCGTCCGAGGCGAATCCGGAGCTTCAGCGCCGAAGTCATTGCAGCGCATGCGTAGTCCCCGATCGCGCAGGAGCGCCGCGCCACCTCGAGTCGCCTCAGGCACAGCCACGGGTATCTCGCAGTTTGCGGAAACGCAGTCCTGGTTGCACCTGGAAGAAACACTCGAGTCGCGACCAGCGCGGACAGACGATTCAGTAGTCATACCCGTCTTTTGCGAGTTCGTGTTCGGCAGCGCTTTCCCGTTCGCGGTCCCTCAACACGTCAGCGCCAGAGACATCCGCCTGATCGCCCGCGCCCCTGCTACGAGTAGAAGTCACTGCTCTGAAGCTGCCCGTCCGCATTACCGCAGCGCCCCGATCGTGTGCGGTCGAGAAAATCCACCGAGGTTGCCAATCCGAGGTTGAGTCGCCGCGGCTTCCGACGACGGCTGCCGGCGTTCCGGAAAGGGAGCGCCGTTGGCATCGGCTTGAGAACGGCCCCATCATGGAGAAAACGCCCAACACAGTGATGCTGATCAAGGCCGTCGATGGCGCTGAGCCGGAGTTTGTGTGCGCCGCGAGGAAGCAGCCGCTGCACCGCGGCAGAACGCTTCCGGCGCTGCCGTATGCCGCCAGCTGGCGCGCGGGCAGCTGGTCGCGAGTGCAAGCCGCCGAAACCATCCCGCGACCGCAGCCGTTGTGTGAGGGCACCGCGGACGGAACACCGATCGCGAGATTGCTCATTCCCGACAGGCTTTTTAATCAAGGTTAGCAAGCCTACAGACTCACAAGCCGCCGGACACGGTGTTCCGGTCCGAGAAGTACACTAGCGACAGAAGTCGGGATTGGCCAGACGTGGATTGCACTTCCCCGTGATCTTTGCGCCATCTCGATCGCTCCTCGTTTGGCCAGAACTCTCGCTAGCCACCTGCCAGTTTTCTGCTCATGGGTCAGCCAAGGCGCATCCACCGGGCGGTCCACGACCAGATAGACCCCAACTGATCCCTCCCGGCACGATGGCTAACGGCAAGCCTTCCAGAAGAAACATCACTGCCATCCAGCAAGTCTGGTGTGCGCTTGCCAGGCCGAGCAGCACGCTCCTGAAAGCGGACCACCGACCACACCTGAAGAGCGGCGCAGCCGTCGCGAGCCTCGCCACCGTGCGCGCACGCGCCGGGCCGGGAACCATGTCTTCAAATAGAGGATGACTCCGGGGAAGAAGCCTTGCTTCCGCCGCACCCAGCGGGAAACGAAGCGCATAAAAGCTTCGGCGCACCCGGCACCATGCACATCGACGCGGAGATGATTCCCACATCACCATCAGGACGGCAATCCATCGTCTGCAGCCAACTCTCGCCGGCACCAGGTTAGCCGGAACCTGGAACAGAAGACGGCCCGCAAAGAAAATGCCGAAGCTCCCCAGTCCGGCATTGAGTCGTAGTGAAGCCGAGTTGTCGCTGCATCTGGAGCCTTGCGGCAGATCCAGGATTGATTCTGTCGAGATAGGCAACGCGATGTAAGAGCCTGGGAACAGAAATGGCACGAGCCGCCAGGTCAGAGTGCGCACTGACGACGGTATCTAGTTCCGCTCGGTCCGGTGGCAGAGTGATGGAAGTTTGTCAGGGCTGGCGTGCGTCCACTGCGCCGCGGGCTGGGATTCTGCTCAGGTTTCCACGTAGCTCATTTCGCGTGGAGTTGAGGTTCGCACTCACGATCACGGCATCAATCAGTTCTTCGGGCGTCGCCAACTGGCTCATCGAGCATCAGCTGTTTCATGTAGTGGCCGGCGGCGCTGGAAGCAGTCTCGCAGACAGCGAGTCGCGCTCGCCCAGCTTCAGATGCCTGCAGAAAGCGCACCTGCGGATTTTGCCCCGCAATTGATCACGATAGACCTGCCTCAGAGCGGAGCGGGCCAGTACACCGTTCTTTCCCGCTTCCATCCACTCCACGATGCGCGCCGCGCAACCTCCCGAGCCAAGGCCCTCGATCAGCATCCGTCGGCGGAGTTCCCCTACGCATCTTCTCGACGTTTTCCGCGGAATGGAAGTCATCGGCGTCGGCAAAGTCCCATCCCAGATCGGACGCCGGCAACGCCCCCACCGTGCTTTTCCCCCGATCCGGAGGACTCCCATCAAGACGTATTAACCAAGCGAATCCTCTCTTGTCTTTTGAAACTCGGAATCCTCGCGCAACCATCCAGCTAACGGGAAGAAGCGGCGGATTGCGACTTTCTCCAAAATCGATTCCGACAGCCTGTTCCGGGCACATCGACGGTCGCGACCGTCTTAAGGGAACACGCAAAGGTCAATCACTTCCACAGTACCGGGCTCTGACCCTATCCCACTTCGACGGCGACAAATGCGCATAGAGGCTGTCAGGGGTGACCCACGACACCGTCAGGGACGCTGCGTTTTTGTCTGCGCCACTGGCGCACTCACTCGTATTGTCCTGAATCTAACTCAAAGACCGGGGCTGGTTGCCGCGCTTGTTGAGTGAACGAAAAACCCTTAAATGCTTGCCGTCTTTGGAGATCGCGAGATTGTATACGCCCGGACCGGCGTGAGATTCGGCGACGGAGGGACCAGCGAGTCCGCATCCCACTTCATAACGATTTCGTCCGATTTGGCCGCAGGCGACGCCGATCGACTTCCATCACGCCGACCGTTGCCAGCCCGGAGTCGGACTGCATCGTTGCGCTCGTCATCGCATGATGGTCGTGGGGCCGGAGGTCCACGGGAGGCGCCACCCTGCTTTCGCCTAGGCTCAGTATGAAGTGTCGAGGGACGCCGGAATTGCCGTATCGATCTCGACATAGCATGTCGTCCATCGCCCACAGCCGAGTACTGCTTCGTTCCAGCTGGGATTGGGGCGCGCAGCGGTGGGGGCATCACGCACGTGGGGATGCGCGCACAGCTTCCACCATTTCATCGGTCGCACGACAACGAAGACGCCGAGGACGGGACCGTGTCGCCGTGCAGATTAAAATTCACCTCATAGATGAGAGTGCCGTCGGGCGTGATGTCGACGGTCGCCGGAAAAAATCCGGCGTCACCTGACCCGACGACCGCGTCGTCCTTGGTTGCGGTACTTTGAGGCCTGCCAGTACGGCCGGCCGTGAGCGATGGTCACGTAGTAGAACTGGCGATCCGGCGACATGACGATCCCGTGCGGCCCGCTGATGTCGGCGCCGCGGCATCATGCCAGTGTGGAGCGTGTGGTCAACCTTGCGCCATCCGGCCGAAGCGCACCACGGCGATCTTGTCCGCTCCCTCGCACACCAGATAGTGCAGAATAGTCCTTGTCCGGGCGGCGCTTCCCTGTGCCACACATCACAGCACGAGCAACATTATCAACCACGAGAAAATTACGCCTCCGCACAATCCAGATCAATCATGGAAGACCCGGCGCAGTGGTGGAACCCCTTGAATGTCTGGTTTGCCCAGCTTCACAATCCGAGAGCCCGGAGTTAAGATCGTCGTTAAAGTTAGATCAGCCCGCGTCGTGCGGCGCTGCGCGCCCCGCGCTGAAACGGAAGGTTGCTGCGATACCCCGCGTGTGCCCTTCACGCCGGTCCACAGCCAAGCGCCGTCTCGCGCCCTTGTCGCGATGCAGAGATCTCCCCGCAGCTCGCCGGAGACATCCAGGGACTCTTCCGCCTCCGCCGTAGTAGCCCATATAGAGGACGTCGTCCGCGGCCCAGATGTTGTGCGCGCCCGCGCTCCGGGTACGGAATAGTGCGCCACGATGTGCGGATGCTCGATGTCGCTCACATCGACCACCTGCACGATGCCGCGCACCGGGATTCGCGAGGTGCGCCGCCAAGTCGAATTCCGCCGGGAAATACTCTCGTCGCCGATGAAGACGTAGTTCTTGTACCGGAAGACGGTGTGTGTCCCTGCGCCAGCCAGCCATCGCCAGCGTAGGAGTTCTCTGTTCTGGTTTGACTCGCCGGCTGGCTCACCAGCTGAGGATGTTCCGGGACTCCCGTGCTAGCGGCCGTTGCCATTCTGACGTCGAGAATCACCAGGCCGTCATCCATCAATAGGCCAGGTACGCCAGTCCATCGGCCAGGCACTGCAGGTCGTGCAGAGCAACGCCCCGCTGACATGGGGCCGGGGTGTCCTTCGATTGTGGTCGCCGCCGGAGGCGCATCCACCTCCCAGCGCGCAGCCGCGCCTTGGGCGCCGCGTCATCCGCAGTCGATCACGCGCATTGACCCGGTCGCGTCATCGGTGATGTACGCATGGTGTCCGTTCACGTAGGCGCTGTGGACTCCACCAGTAACCGTGGCCGTGTAGTCCGAAATCACGCGCACGTGACTTGGATCCGATGTGTCGAGAAACACGATCCCGTTCTTTCGCGGTCGAAGCGCCCTCCCGGGTGATCACTCCGATCTTGCCGTCGGGCGTGGTGCTAACGTCGTTAATCAGCCGCGCATCCACCGTGACCGTATCAAGCAGTTTCGGTGCTCACGACGGCTCGGAAACGTCGTAAACCCACAACGCGCTCACTCAGAGAGCCAGGTAGGCATAGTTGCCGATCACGATCCACTGCTCAGTTGTCTGCGTATCCTTGGGCATGACATGCGCGACGATCTCGTGAAGCTGCCTGTCGGCGTTTCGAGGGGATACTACGACCGAACTGCCCGCGTCCCTTCCGCCACTCGTCGCTTTTATCACGTAGGTGCCAGCTTCCTCCGCCACGAACGTGCCATCGGGGTAGATGGCGGCACCGGCACCGATCACCTGCCACGAGATGGAGCGGTCGCGCGACAGCGCCACCGTGCGCATCCTTCGCGGCGGCTGTGAAGCGGACCACATCTCCGGTGCGAGCTTGTGGTGGCAGGCTGTACACTCAGGCTCGCCACAGGGTTCTTCACCACCGCAAAGCTGATGCTGCCGCTTGCCTTTCCGGAACTTGCCCGGACCTTCGCCTGTCCCGGACGAGAGTCCCGTCACCATGCACTGCCTTGTCGACGCTCGCGATGGGCGGCGTCTCGGAAATCCAGGTGATGTGGTGCGTTTTGCTGAGGATCCCCTCTCGCATTTCTCGCGGTCGCGGCTGGAACTTCCGGAACCGCCGACCACCAAAGCTTTGGGCGTTGCGACATCGACAGTGGCGGGCGCTGCGGGCGCGACACGCTGGGGCTTGGCATAGCCCGTCTTTCCATTGATGACGGCGCCCACACGGGTATTTCTCCGGGCTGATAAACGGTCACGAAACTCCCTTTTTCGGCTCACTGCGCAGATCGAACGCAGTGCCGTAAACCACGGCGACGGAGTTTTCGGGTATCACTTCGCGCCCCGAGGCGTTCTTGGCACGGCGCCAGAAGAGATCAGCTTCTGCCCAGCTTCGGCCGTCACCTCCTTCGGCGTGACTTCGACGGTCTGGGCACTTCAAGAAGTAGCTGGCTCTCGCGCCCTGGCCAGAGCCCTGCACAGCATCAGCACCGCACGCACGCGACAGCGCCGCCAGTGATTCATCATTGCTGTTATTTGTCTCCCCGACCACCCGCTTTTACGGAAAAATGACACCCTGAATGCCGCGCGTCATGATATTCAGGAAACCAGCAAAATGTCGTCAATGTTTTCCTGCTTCTGGGCACTTGCGTATCCTCTGGACCGGTCCTGGTCGAGGACCGACTAGCCTACGGCGGGCCAGGTTATATAAGGAGAGTTCAGGAACTTGACGGCGGGAGGGTCGACGCCATCTGGTACGCCGTCCGGGAGACGATCTTGGTCTGGCTTGACGAGCTTGACGTACTAGGAATCCGCCCATGCTGCCGAAACTCAATCACGAAGCGCGCCATGTTCGTGCTGACGAAGATCGACGAGATCCTGGCCTGGGAACAGCGGAACGGAGGCAGAGCGCGACACACGTTTCGTTGAGCTGGGCAGGTATCTGTGCGAAGTGCGGGCGGGGACAGTACTGGAGGCTGGAGAACCTGAAGTCGTTCGACGAGTTTCTGGCGAGGCGGTTTCCGGAATCGAGAAGGAAGGCCTACTACCTGATGTCGATCCACGAGCACCTGCCGCCACAGGCGAGGAAGGACTTGAGGAAGTGGGATGGACGAAGGGGCTGGAGCTTACGCAAAGTGGCCAGGCAGGATGGGTCAGCAGCTTCGATTGTGCAACCTGGATGCACAAGGCGCGTGAGATGCCGAAGGAAGCAGTTCAAGCGGGAGGTCGAGAAGGAACTGACGGGTCGGGAGACCGGAGCCGTCACGAGATTATCTACTTCAAGCTCTACAAGAGCCAGATTCCGGTCGTCGAGCAGGCGATCGAGACCGCGGCTCTGATGCTGGGAACGGACAAATCACGCGGTTACTGCCTGGAAATGATCTGTGCGGACTTGTTCCACCATGGCGGGAGCGCACTGGGGAGGACAGGGAACCCCGAGGTCCTCCTGCAATCTATTACACGGTTTTCAAGTTTCTACCTGGGCAGGAGAGGCAAGCATTCCTTGAGCAAGTGAGCGAAAAAGATGCATGAACTGGATCGGTCCCAGAAGCCCCGAATCCGGCAGTCCCGATGCTTACCAACAACTCCGCCAACACGTGCTTAAACGGGACGGTTGGCGCTGCCAAAACTGTGGGAGTATGCGAAATCTCGAAGTCCATCACATGCAACTGCGGAGTGAATTGGGCGACGACGTGCACGACAATCTGATCACATTGTGCAGTTCGTGTCACAAAGCGAGCACGTCTTGTAATAGGCGTGCATGGCAGGTAGCGATGTGGCTCTCTCACCATACTAGCCAAGCGGTAGTGGGGTCTTCCCTAGAGCCTGGAGGAGAATATTCCACACAAAGACTGGATTATCCCTCAGGTTATCGCGGCCCAAGCCGACGAGGTTCGGTCAACATCCGAAAGAACCATTCCAGACCCATACCCATCATCCAGCGAGGTGCCTGGGGCTTCACTCCAGCGTGGAAATCGAAGGCTGCCCCAACCCCTATCAGGACAGGGGCAGTCACCTTCCCAGTGTGAGAGGCTACCCAATATTCTTCCTTTGCCGCTCCAAGCCCGACCCGCACAATATCGGGTTGGGTTGCGTTGATGATCCTGATGATCTACGAGTCTCATTTTCTGTAAGGGGCCTGAACGGCGGAGCGTAGGTGCCACAATCTGAGTCCGGGAAAACGATCTCTCAGTCGCACGGCAAGCTTCTCCACCACTTGTGACGGCCATCCACCGTAAAGTGGCGGTACCCGGAATTGACTGACCGTTGACAGACCGCTAGCATGAGGTCTGGACCGTGGACTCGCTCCACTTGGCGATGGCCCATCAACCGGCTGATCCAAACAATCGGCATTCCGTCTGGCGCGCAACCATTCCAGCCTGTTTGTAGATTTGACGAAGCCCGTCGTGCCGCAAGCACTCGACGATGCAATGCGCCGGAACTGCGATCCACATAGTTGGGCGCTCGTCGCTCAATCCACGACTGAATTTTTGCAACAGCCATCTCCATATTGACTGCACTCACGCCAACGCCCAGGATGTTAGCTCTGTCCATCAAGCCGCTCCACCTTCCTCCGCCATTTGAATCGGCGCTGCTTCTGCGGGTTCGCTCGTGGAAGCGGACTCTCTTATGCACGTGCAAGGCCCCCCCAACATCGAACTGCTCCCCAGGCGGATGTGGTTGACTCCCTCAACCTTCTCCAACAATTCGAAGCTGGCGCCAACAATCGATTACGGTTCTGGGCCCAGGGAAACGAGCCCAGCAGGAATTCTCGATCACTTGCGAATTCAGGCCAGGGCGTGGCCAGGACAGCCACGTCGGCCTTCCTGCCAGCGCACTCCATAGCAGTCCGGGCAGAATTCCACGGTGCTTCCCCACAGGGCGCCGTTTGGTGGTATGTGCCGCCACCGCCGGATCGAGATGCGGCCTGCCGACACTCCCGCGAGAGTCAATGCCTGGGCTAACATCCACCCTGGTGACGCTGCTCCATAACGTCGGTAAAAAGGCTTATAGGTCAGGCCCAAGATTCCCGCGGGATCCGCAATCGGATAGACACATCTGCGCCAGATTGGCCAACCATCGAATCTGTGCTCCTATTGAAGGTAGTCGGTTGCCTGAGCAGTGTCGGCCCGGAGCCTCTACGCGACGCGCCAGCGACACCAGGGCAAGATTGTCGCGAGGAAAACACGGACCGCCATAACTGATGGCTCCCGTTGAGGTACTTCGAACCTATGCGGCTGTCCATACCGAGCGCGTGTGTTACAGCGTCTGCGCTAGAGCCCGGCACGCGCTCGCAACATCCGAGCAAGCATATTGGCAAAGCTGATTTTCGTGGTCACGAGGTATTGACCGCGAGTTTAGCGATTTCTGCGTCGACAAAGTTAAAGTCTTACTGTCGAGGGGCCGGTTCTCGCACACCTGATGGTAGATGCCTTCTAATGTTTCCCCGAGCGTTCGTCAGATTCACCGATGAGCAAGAAATCGGGGTTTAGAAAATCTCGAATGACACTTCAAGTGCGATGAATTCCGGGTTGTAACACAGGCCAAACCCTTGCCCAGTGCGCATCCCGCTGGCCCTCTCCAGAATTGCTCCGAGACCTCTCACGCAGTACTTCCGGGCATTACGGTGCTAGTTAGATACAGCTATATGAAAGACCTTTTTTGTTACGCAACGCCGAGCCTATCTTCTGGCACACAGGCAGAATGTATCGAAGAGAGAAAGCCGCCATCTGGCTCGCTCGGCGTCGCCACCGCAGCAAAAATCACGGATGTTGCCAGAACCGCGGCCTCGACATCCATCGTGGCTTTCAGCCGGCCCTCCCCACGCTGCAATCATGTCTGCGAGGCGGGGCTCAAGAAACAGGTGCCTGGCCGCTGTTTACCGCTTCCACCTTGCACGGGCATCCGTGTCAACTTTTACCTACGACGTCGAACCCCTTCTGCGGCGAAACAAGCCGCCATAGGTGCTCCAAGTTTTCCTAATCCGACCACAGCAATTTTCTCTTTCATAGAACCTCCCACGCCTTCGATATGCGTAGCGAAAACTGGTGCTCAATCGCCAACTCACTCGGACGAGATATCGTGACGCTGCTTCTCTTAAAAAACTCACGCCTGACGCTTTCAGTGACAGGCCACGTTGTCGAATACTGGGCACACGAAACTGAACACCTTCATACCGGTTGGTGGAGGGGTGGCGTAAAGAGACCATCCATCGGTCGGCCGCAACTGGTGAGAATAATTGCTGCCACTCGTGACGAGCGACGACGGTGTAAGCAGGTATTGAGCTCCACCTGCGTCCTGCACCACCACGCTGTCCGACTGCGATTGGAATCCGGAAAATGTAGGTACCGCCAACCCCTGTCGGCCCGGAGTATTCCACGAGAAACCTACTGCGGATCGTAGCGTACCGCCGGCCCAAGCTCATCGTTAGTGGGATTGAGGTAGAGAATCACCGGGTCAATCACATTGGCTCGTACCCAGTAGTCCCCGAAACACTCCGGACAGTCCTGCGTCACACTTGCACTTGTAACAAACTGAACTGGAATCGAGGCAATGTTCCCATGGTCCAGGGTCGCAGCAATTTCATACAGATTCATGGCAGGCGGCGATGGGGCAGGATTTGAGAACACCATGCCAAAGGTGGCGTCCGCCGATTCCCAGGCTCCACGCACCGGATTGCGATATCCGACCATCGAGTGCAATAGAGGTCCAAAGCCGAAGATGCGTCCCCTCCGGCGCGCCACACTACCCACGTTCTGCAACTGAACAGCGAGGTTGTTCGCAAAATCCGCACAAACAGCGACACGAATCTGGTGATCCCAGTTGTTGGCGAGAAACGTTTGTGGAAATGGAACATTCCGTGCATTCGCCATGTTCCTCACTGAGGCCGTGGCGGCGATGACGGTCGCGTTGAAGGCCTCAACGTTGTGGGGCATCGGCGGCGAACCGGCGCGAACTTGATCCGCTGTGTTGACTGACAAGGCGATGCGGTGCTGCAGGGGCTCGGGCTCGTCGCGAAAGTAGTGAGTGTGGCGAAATACGTCCTCCCTCCCGTTAGTCCGCCTGCCCAGCTGGTGTGAGTTGTCCGCGAAGCCCACCCTCGATTCCGGTCATCGACCCCGAGGGTCGTTCCGTTCCAATGAGGAGTGCATAGTGGCACCCTCAACAGAACTCCAGACGATTGGCTTCAGAGGATCAACGTTTCGTTGATCGTCCTGGGGATACAGGAACCTCGATGCGGTGGGGATTGAATCGTGGAATGAACCGGTGCTGAAAGCACGTGTCGCTGTACGTGACCGATCCCTTCTTCCGTGTCCAAAGTCGAGCATAGTAAGCCCTCTCGGGAGTAAGCCGGGCCCCGCGGTGCAATTCGCGTTTCAATGCTCGCGGTCCATCCGCTCGACCAGAGGTCCGCGAGCCCCGGGGCAGCACCCCAGGTCGAATCGATACGAACGCCCAACCATCGCGTCGGGAATACGATCCCAGGTGAAAATCGGTCGAGACCCAACCCCGCCCATTCCGTCGTTCGGGTAGATCAGGTGAGCAGTCCCATAGCCAGTGGTAAATGTGCTATCAACATAGAAGGCGGTGCCCCGTTTTCTCGTGACCAGGCGCGCGAAGTAGGTTGTCTTGGGGCTAAGCACCGGAGACTTCAACCCGCCATCCCGGTGATAGTTTTGCGTATTGGGTAAAGGGTCCGGGTGGGCAAGCGATGTGATGTTTGGCAGTTCGCTGCTGTCATACGCCTCGTTGGCACCGGGCGCTTCCGTCGAAAGTTGCAAATTGAAACATCTCGGTGTCAACCACACCGTTCCAGGCAAAGCTAACGGCTGGGTCAACTTCGGCAGCTCCATCTTGAGGAGTCGTCAAGTGAGCAAGCCCGGCTCCCGTGCTGAAAGAGGTTCCTCGTAACGGTACACTGAGAACCCACTTGTGCCGCCAATTGAAGGTGTTAGATGGTAAAAGGTTGCAATGCCGGAATCCGTGCAGATGTGCCGTGGTGGATCATGCCCGTCCAAACGTCAGTACTGCCAGCCTGAGTGCCTGCGGCCAGCCAGTACGCCGGTGCGCCCGTACTAGCTGGCCCAGCTGAACGCTACCCTATGGGTCGACCTTGAGACTGATCATCGGTGGGAACAACGATATCAGCCGATCCAGCCGAGCACTCTGCAATGACGATGGGACGTGGACTTGCACAAGAGACTAGCAACAGGCATAACGCTGCCTCACAGGGTGCAATGGCGACGGCTGGTCGAACCGAGCTGTGCTCGGTTTTCCGATCGGAAATTGTTAAGGCACGACGGGCGAGCTGCCATGTCTTATCTAATTAATATGCAAGTATAAGAGAGAGTTCCTCGTTCGAAAGTTGGCCAATGTCAACCGACAGAATAAGCGGGGAATCCAGACGTTTCCACAATCTTAGCTGCTCGCGTTCTTGTTCGATCGTCATTGGGTCGTTGAACCATGCTGGACAGTCACTCATTGGAGTATACGGCCCAAGACAATATCTCTTGATGCCAGTAAGCAAATAGTCTGGGTCATTATAGTGACCGGGAGAGGAAAATGCCGACAATGTGGCTACGTGTGCTGCCACGGCTTGAACGCGCTGGAAGGCCGTCAACCCGGGCCAGCCCTGGATCCATCCCAGATCATGGTCGGTCCGCCACATTGTTCCTCCCGCTCGCGCTCCCCATTCCCAGACGTCTCCATCTCCAATTTCCGAAATGCTGAGCGCTATATGTCTTCCAGTCTTGTCGAGTGCATCGCGCATTTTTCTGTAGACTGGCTCAGTTGGAGGGCTCCGAAGCGTACAGACTGCACCAGTCATATTTAAGGAAATCGACGCCCCACGAAGCATAGGTGTTGGCGTCCTGCTGCTCATATCCCTCGCTACCCGGAAGATTGTCGCAAGTGAGGGGTCCGGGTGAGCTGTAAATCCCGAACTGGAACCCCTTCCCATGCAGGTAATCGCCCAGTGCTTTCATGTTGGGGAAGTTGTCGTTTGGGTGGATGGTCCCGTCTGCATTTCTATAACCCTGCCAACCGCCGTCTACGTTGACATAAACATATCCCGCGTCACGGAGCCCAGTCGATACCAGTAAGTCGGCCTGATGACGTACCGCAGCATCGCTCACATTTTCATAGAACGCGGTACCAGCTTGACCATCCTTTGGGAGGAGTTGGCTTCGAGTCGCCAACCATAACCGGTGCATGAAATCAGCGGCACAGCCCAGATTTTCAGCCTGAGCAGCAAGCGCTCGCCGACGAGACTTCGACCGTTACGATCCGCGCCACCAAGTCCTGCAGGAGGCACTAACATGAAAGTCCCAGTTGCTCCTCAACGCGAAGCTATTCCAGTTTAACCGCTACTCTGCCGGTGTAATCGACACGGGAGAGCAGAATCTTTATTTTGTTTTCGGCGAAATATTCGTCGACGGCTTTCCGTGCTCCTTTCCAGTGCCCGTAATCGTCAACGATGAGAACTCCGTGCCTGGAAAGCCGCGGGAACAAGTGTTCTAATTCGTGTTTTGTAGACTCATACCAGTCGGTATCGAGGCGCAGAAAAGCAATCGAGTCGGGAGCATGCTCGGGAATCGTCTCCTCAACTCTGCCCTTCACCAAGTGAACCAGGCCTTGGTCATACCCTGTCGAATTCATCGCCACCCGAACCTCCTCCAGCGTGGCGCGGCAAAAATTAGATGTGTCCGGACCTGTCTGAAGTTTGCGGAAGAACCTGCCGGGCAGAGTGGCCGTTCAGGTCCACATCCGCTGCGGTAGGCTTGGGCATTCCTTCGAACGTGTCGAAAAGGTGGAGCTCTCGCGTTGGTATCCCCAGCTTTCGTCAGAGCAAGGGCAGCGGCCATCATGCTTCCACCTCCCCACGCCACACTCGACGATGCTTCCCGGTATTCGGTTGTATACGACAAATTGAATGCCCTCAATCAGCGCGCTGATGCGCTCCGGCGATGTCATCGTGTGGCGCTGAACCGACCGGACGATGGACCAAAGCTCATCGGAGAAATCGGGGATGCAGCAAATGAAGCGTTCCGGCCACGTACTGGCGCGGGTCATACCCGAATCTAGACGAAAGTACCCGGGCTGGAAGTGCTCTCATAATCTTTCCAGCCAGTCGACCGAAGGCGACTGGACGCCGAGTGCTTGGCGCAGCACTCCCCACCACTCTCAGCTAAATCTGTCAGCCGTGTGACACTGCAAGAACTTGTTCTGATTTGCTAGCCCCATGCTTTTCCTAAGCGATTCGTTATCGAGCAGTTGGAGAAGTTTTGCCGCGATATCAGCGGGATCCTGCTTGTTGACATAGAGTGCGCCATCTTCACCCAGGAGCTCAGGGATGGTGGCGTGACGCGTCGTCAACACCGGAAGGCCTGCCGCCATCGCTTCGATCATCGCAACCGGTTGCCCCTCGAGCGGATACCGGGTGGGAAACGCGAAAAATGTCACTTTCCTGGAAGATTCGAATCTTGCTATCGCCGGACCGGGGTCCCAGGAACTTGACGTAGGCATCGAGGGAGTGCTTGTTTTGCCCATTCCTGTGCGCGCTCAGCCTCGGGAAGTGACTTGTCGCCCACAAAAACAAATCGGACCGCGGTTGTTTGCTCAAGGACATGGGGAACAGATCGCAACAGATCAAAAGCCTTTGGACTCGATCAGGCCTCCCAGGAAAAGAACGGTCTTGGGCGAGGAATCACTCGCCGAGCGCGGCTTATTCTTGCACGCCTCATAAATGGTGAGAGGAATACCGTTGCCTACGACCCGAATCCGCGCCTCTTCGACGAGTCCCGCGAATTTTCCACGGAAACTGTCGCTTAGAACAATAGCGCGCGCAGCGTGCCCGAAGCAAAAACGCATTAGCCACTGAAACACGGCACCCCCACTCCGCATAGAGAGTGTCGAGATAACCTCCGTGGAGATGAAGTACGACAGGGACTCGTTGCAGTCGGCTCGGCAAAAGGAAGAAGGCAGTCCCGCACAAAACCCAGTCGGCTCTCGGAGACCGGCATATAGACCAGCGCTGGTTGCTTCGACAGCAGAAGCCATTGAAAGCCGCGCGCCGTGATAGAGAGCCAAAACTACGTTACGAAATTCAAAGCGACCCGACGTTGTCGAGCGTCCGCCTGTCCGCAGTATCGAGATCGAGCAATCTCGGAGGACTCGTTGAGGCCTGATTTTCAGCAACAACTCTGTGAGCACACTGATGCCGTGGGCCGGCGGAGGCGTTGGCCCGACAATAAGCACAGTTTCGGCCTGTTCGATACGTTTGTCTGGCATCGGGGTCAAAATGATGCTGATTTGTGACTCGACCGAGGAACCTTCTCAGCGGCGGCCCCCTGGGTAGATCTGTGTGCTGAAATTTTGCAGCCACACGCGTTCTGTGTTACTTTCCACCTTTTGGAGCGCACCGAGCATTATGAGTGGCTCGATTTATAGCGACGGCAGCTATCTAAAATCGAACCCCGGTTTGCACGTTGAGGACTCTCCTTGGAAAGCCCAGCAAGTTCTGGAGGATGCTTCAGCAGCACAATATCAACCCTCGAACGGTTGCTGAAGTCGGCTGTGGCGCCGGGGAGATTCTTGAGACAGTTATCCCTCCAGCTGCCAGCCACGACATTTTCAGGGTTCGATATTTCGACAGACGCGATCGCCTTGGCGCAAACTCGAGAGAACGAACGAACCCACTTTTTCAATATGGATCTCCGCACCAGCCCAGTCACCTTTGACGTTCTATTGGTAATGGACGTCGTTGAGCATATTGAGGATTGCTTTTGGTTTCCTCCGATCCATTCGGGAAAAGGCCGAATATAAAATCATCCATATTCCACTCGACATGAGCGTCTCCTTCTGGTCCGGAACCGTCTCATGGACATACGCAAGAGTATTGGGCACATCCACTATTTCAGCAAACACACTGCCCTTGCTTTACTTGAAGACACGGGCTACCAGATTCTTGACTTGTTCTACACACCTGCGTATCAAATCGCTCCCTAAGGACCCGGTACACCGCGTAATGGCGGCCGTTCGCTCCCTCACCATGATGTTGGCTTCGGATCTTACTTCCATGATGCTGGGGCTGCCCGCTTTTAGTGTTGGCGAAATAGTGGACCCGAGCGACTCCCGCAGGGAATCTGGTGTTCTCGCCCGCCTTAGGAACTATCCTTGTCTGCCCGTGGCTGCAGCGCTGGTAACACCGCCACCCCCAGCAGGCTTTTGCTTCGAATGTTCCTGCAAAACCGCCGAATAAGAGGGCCGCACCCGCGACACCCAATCGTCAAACGCGGAGTTTCCCGCACATCGTCCGCGACAACAACTGCTTGAGCGCAAGAAAAGGAGTTACGATTTCAAACTCGCGGTGCATGTTGCGGTACGTGTGCAGGCTATCATGTACGAAAAGTCGACCTGGCCCAGCTCGCGTGCAACCTTCGGCAGCAGGTCGTTGCTGCGTACCTCGATGTAGTCGCCACCGGGAGCGAAGATAGTTCGGAACCAGCCGACCCACAAATTCATCTGGCTGATTTACCTAAAGGAGGAAGATCGATGCTGTGCAGGAACCCACTGCCATTGGCACGGAGCGCCTGAGCAGGAAAGCCGGAAGTCACCCGTAGCAAACACCGGTTTCAACCACTGACGATGGCCGCGTCACCCGCACCAACATGTAACACAGGCGGGCAAGAGCAAAGTCTCCGTTGTGAAAGAGCGGAAACGGTGCAACCAACGCCAGGGCGCGGATACCACACGCTACTTCTTCTTCAACCATGCTCAGCTCTTCTTCGTGCAGAAAAGTCTCTCACATCGGCTTGCAGATGTGAAGTTAGGCGTTGAATAAGATCGTCCCAGGGCAGCGGTTTGTATTCGGGAGCGCCGTGCCTGTAAATCTCCGTCTTGGAGTCGACCATCGTAGCCACGCGGCTGTAAAATTCGCGCGGCCGTCGCGGAAGAAGCGCCAGCAATTGTAGGACCTTGGACGAGTTCAACAAAAAGCCATTCAACTGGTCGCGATGCTTGGCTTGGTGGAAGCTGAAGAAGACATCCTAAACCCGATCCCGATGGTCAACCAGAAAATCGAGGCCAGAAAGGGTGGGGCTCTCCCAGCAGTAGATTCAAAGAAGCGCCGAATAGACACATCAACATCTGCCCTATGAGCGAGCTATAGCCAGGACCACACCTTCCGGACCCGGCGCGTGTACGCGGATGAGCTTTTTCCAGCCGACTCCATTGAAAGCTTACCAGCAACACACACTGCGTGGCAGTTTCAACCCTGAGCACGCCCATCTTGTGTACAAAACCGTCAAATAGGTGTTGTGAGGACGCGCATCGGGACTCCATCGAGATCGAGGTTGAAGGGGATTCCAGCAGAGCCTCCCTCAAAGGACGGGACTCTCGGTAAATCGCTGAAAAGCCTCGAGACCGGGCCATGAATCGGGAAGCGGCGTTGGGGTCGTCTGGAGAAGCAGAGGGTGCCGGACACCAGCGCTTCGGTCTCAGTTTTCTCGGTCCACGAAGCTGGAGCCTGTTCTCGATCTGGGTTATGGCCCATACCACGGAGAACAGCACGACCGCGACTCCCGCCTTAATAAGCGAAGGCTCCTGGATGCTGAGTCGTAGCCCCGCCGGAAGGGCTGGCAATCATCACGATGAACAGGCCGACCGCCAATCCGGGCGAAAATTGTCCGGGCATTGATCACCAGTATCCCGATGCGACGAAGTATCGCGGCGAGCAACCAGCCAAGTATTGGTCGAACCGTCCGGTTGATCGTCATAACGACCGTTACCCACTAACGACACCAACGCGAAAATGCCGTAAAGGAATGTAACGACGCTGGCCGGGTTGCGCCAGAAACCAGACCAGCCCATTCAGGATGGCGAATATCGAACCCAGGAGCCAGGAGCAGTGAAGACCCGCCGCACGCACCCCATCACAGGTTTTGACGAGGTGAAACCCAACAAATGTGAATAGCGCGTATACGACGATCGCTGCATCTCGAGGCTACCAGCTTGAGCTCTTGGTGCGCAGCCACACCACGCGCAACGCTGACTGCCCCGACGACCACGAATGCCAGAACTAGTCGGCTCCACCAGCGATTGAGTACGCCAAGAAAGCGCGTCCCCATGTTCCGCAAAAAGACTCCAAAGAAACAGGGCGAGAATAATATCCGTAGAAAACAACGGAAGGCCCGGTACTCGGATATAGGCGAAGTCCCTTCGAGTATGCGACTGTGTTAAGAGCGAGACCAGAGCAGGGAATCGACTCCCTCGGAAGCCCCAGTTTTTCTTGCGTGCAGGTAAAATAACGGAAGCGAGACCAAGGCAAAGCGTTACGCCGCCCAGTAGGCTCATATTCGAGAACTGGTGCGTGGCGCCGCTGATCCCCTCATCGGGCATCGGGTCACGGCTAAAACCGTTCTGCCGCCACAATGACGGTCCCCAAGATTGAGCAAGACCAGCAACCAGAAGTTCATCCCACGGCATTCCCCCAGCAACATGCCTCGGCCGGTCGCCGGCAGAGCGGTCCGCATTCCCAGAAAGCTCCTCTCCGGATTCGTGGGTAACGCGGGCATTAGCAACGGATGTGGTGTGTGCGGCGATGGTGCAGCCGCCCAGAGCGATAGGGCGGTGCTACGCAACTCGATATTACCAGCATTCCGCGGCGGCGCCGAACAACACTCAGCGTATGAGACAGAGTGGAACACCGATGCACAGCGTCGACAAACTAGCCGCCACATATGCCCAAAAAACGGAATCTGGTCGCTCGACCGCGCGCAGACCCGCCCCCCAACCACCCATAGTTGCAACGGCTGCGATCAGGAATCGTGGCCACTCAAGAACACCGGTAGTCCGGAATATTCCCGTAGGTGCCGTTATAGAACGTCTGGAACAGCGTTGCGCGGAACCACAGCAGGATCATCGTATATGCTATTGCGGCTGGCGCAAGTAACGTAAGCAGGGTTTTCATCGTTCGAGTCATGCCAACAATGCCCAATCGGTCGCGGTGGCGCACCAACGTCGGGATCAGTACGGCAGACAGCGCGGCAAGGGTGTGCAGAACGGGATTGATCAAATTGATCAGCGCCCGAAGAGCCGCGCTTCCCTCCAGCCCAGACATCGCGGGAAGCACGGGCGTAATAGATGTTATCGGAAACCACGCAACGACTGCTGAAGCTACAGCCCATTTCCCGTAGAGCAAGTGATCCTTGGTGACTGCCCGTAGAGTCAAACCATCGGAAGCGCCCTCGCCAGCGGAAACCGAGACGGATTAGCAGGAATGCCGCGGACACCAGCCCTGCCAACCCCATTCAAGAAATGCTGTAACGGGCGGGAGCTGATTTCTTTGATGAAGGAGAAACAACGCACCGATCAGTATGCGAAATAGAAACTCCCTGCAACCGCGGCTCCTCCTGGCTGCAGTCGCGCTAGAAACCACCTCGCCCAAGCCAGGTCAGCAGGACAAAGAGGCCGCCAGCGCAAGGGCGGCAAATGCGTGCTGAACACTGGCCGAGTAAAACAAGCCAAGCAGGAACGAGACTCGAGCATGGAGACGCTAACCGCGGCTAGAATCGCCAGGTTGGAACGGATTAGGGGTCCGAGATGGCCCCTGAAAACTATCCGCGTAACGACTCGAACCGAACACAATCATCGGTTCATAAATGCATGCGGAGTAGAGCATTGAGAAGAGCAGAAAGCAGGCAAAGGCGAGAGCGAAGGCCCCATACTCCGATGGTGAGAGCCAGCGAGCCAGGAATACATTCACCAGGAAATGGGAACCTGCAAACAGCGCTTGCCTGATCACCGCAAGCACCCCTTAGAGGACGCCGACAGAACTCGGATGGCAGTCCATCTTTGTTCGGAGAGGCTCAAGTGCGACGAGATCGGGTGGGCTGGCCACTCCAGTAGACTGGTCCAAACGTGGACCTGAAGACGTCTCGTGCGGTATGGAAACGGGTTGATTTCTCACTCTGGCCCGTCATCAGGAAAGCAGCACTACCTGGCGCCACGTGCTGTTGACAGATCAAGAACGCATCTAAGTCGTGGAGTCGGATTTCTCCCACAACTTTCGGATCTTGAACATCCATCCACCCATTCGACGCTCAGCGCTATGCAAAACGCTCACCGCCAATTGCTTACCCGGATCTTCATCGCTCACCCGCTGCCAATGTGCCACACCGACGATCCACCCACACGCCCCGGCCAGCGAGAAACACGTCAGCAACGAGATGATTAACCACGTTTGGGGCGATGATTTTTCTCGGGTATGAACGCCTGATCAACCACGTTTACTGTCGGTACCTCCTTCGCTTCCTGAATACGCGCCAACTCATACCGCTGGCTCAACAGTTCGAATACCGTCTCCTCGACCTTAAGTCGTCGGTACAGATCAGCCCATTGAACGCCCAAGAGCGGCAATTTTCGAATTGAAGGGAATTGCTGATCGGCGTTGTATCGCGCCTGGGAGAAGCGAATCATCCGTCCCCCATCTTCGTAGCTCCCGCTTGAGTTCATCCACGCGTGCCTGCATGGCCCGCACCCTTACATTGTTGGGAGTGTAGATCTGTCGCAGGGACTCGAGTTCCGACTGAGCAGCTACGATCTGGCCCTCGAGCATCGCCGCCGACTCAACCACCGCCTTAGTCTGCTCTTCGATGTCCAGGGCTGTGTTTTTGCTGGCGACTCACTGAATTGTCGTTCAGCGTCCTGTAGGTCACCTTTTACCGATGTAGCAGGCGCTGTTCGATAAAAATGCGCTACACGACGAGAAGATGCTGACAGGTGCGACAGCAACAGATCGAGTTCCTCAACGTAGGACTTCGCCATATCGCGAGCCTTCTGGGGACTGGAGGCCCGCACTGTTACCGAGATGACGCCGCTTTTTTGCGATCCTCCGAGATTTGCGTGGTCATCCAATGCATTTCTGGCATCGCGTCTTCATAGCGGTCCCAAAACCTTCCCCGCAGGTGAAACTTGTCCACGATGTGAGTCTGTACGGTGCGACTATGAAGGAGATCGACGAACAGGGCGCCGTTGTTCTTCATGCCCAGAGCGCTCCCGGCGAGCGAGGCCAACCCACTTGACCCCGACCCTTTTCCAGACTCCAGACCCGGACCCGGCGGCCAGGGCGGCCAATATCATGCCGCTGTCACCCAATGAGTCAGGAGGCATGAGCCGAACTGTCGAATCGTATTTGGTGGGAAGCAAGAAAGCGATGAGCGTGCTGACAATCAGCGCTCTGACAGCGACTTTGGATAAGAATGCTCGACGCTCCCAAATGAGCGACAACATCTCCACGGTGTCCATCGAGTCAGTCGCCGTGTCAGGGCGCACAACGTCCACTGTGGAGTCGAATCGGTCTGCGCGCGACACGGCTCGGGTTCCGCAATGGGGTCTTCCTCGCGTACCGCGACTTGGCGTCTCATACTGTCCATCACCGCTTCTCGACCATGCACCTACCGTTCGTCTAGCTGCGACAGAGCGGAACGGGTGCCCCACGCCACACAGTCTCCTTTGGTCGGGTTAACCGACGGCCATCTTCCGATCGTTCCAAAGCGTCGCACGGCTCAAGTCAGATGCCACGCATGGCAAAAACGGTAGTATGAAGCAGTATCGCTAGGTCCATGAAGAAGTTGCAATGGCGTATATGAGGTAGAGATCGTATTCGATATTTTCGTGTATGAGAAAAGCTCGGTCTCCACTCAGCTGCCACAGACCGGTTATACCAGGCTTCACTTGCAGTCTCTTGTCTCTGAGCCGGCGTGTATTGCTCTACGATAAAGAGGCATTTCGGGCCGTGGGCCTACCAGCGACATACTCCCCTTGCACGACATTCAGAAGCTGCGGTAACTCATCCAGACTTGTTCTACGGAGGAACCTCCCAATCGAGTGATCCGCGGGTCGTCGGCAGAGAGTGGTGAATAGTCGTATGGTGCGGCAGCTGCCTGCATGGTGCGAAACTTGTACATCCAAAAACGTCTTCCACTCTTCCCCACGCGCTCTTGCCGGAACAAAAACCGGGCCGTCTGAATCAATCCTGATGACTAGTGCCAACAGCAGAAAGATTGGTGCGCCTAGCACGATCAGAGCTAATGATCCAAAAACATCCCAAAATCGCTTCAGAACATCGTGATCCGCCCCAGCGGCTCGATTTTCCGAAGGACGCGAGAAGGACCCCGTCAATATCCTGATAATCGATCCAGGGATCCGTCGGCAAAGGTGGCCCGGCACAAAGGAGACCTTCGCTTTCGCACCGAGCAGTCCCTTCTATCGTGTCCGTGAATTTCTGAGGCTCGATCGAAGGAATCGCCACTATCAGCACAGGTCAATCCCGTGCCGCTTGAGCAATTCCATGTTCAGTGGCCCGCGAACAATGGGTGCGGAGCGGCGGCGCTCGTATCCACATCTCGAAGACCATGCTGCCCGCCTTGGCTACGTCGTCGTCTACGAAAGCAACGGGATCAAGGCCCAGTTTGGGAACGCTTCAGCGCCGAAAAAACGCGCCGGCCGGTGCGACCCGAGCCATAAACCAGCACCTTCTCAATACCATATCCTCGGGAATGAAGCGCACGTATCAGGAGATACATGGACGTCTTCTGCAGGAACGAAGGCGAGTGGAACCAAAGCCAAACACAAGACCAAGAGCCAGCGTGAGAACAGGACGCTGTTGAAAAAGCTCACCGCGAGGATAATAACGAACGCCTCAGCGGAAACTCGCAATACTTGCTCGGTTTTCTCTTACTCGAAGCAAGCTGCTACCTCTCCGATATGCGCCCACGCGGTCCAGCATGAGAACCATGACAAGTGCGAGGAGGAAAGCTAAACCAAAGAGTCCCTTGGCTGGATAGTGAATATTCTTCCCAAGAGAGAGCGAATTATAAATACCATACCCTAAGGGAACGGCAAGCGTGACGGTCAGGAAATCTGCAACTACCTCACAAAAGACACAACAGCCCGCCGGAAACGCCCGGCGGGTCCAAGCGCTCGGAACCCTCTCCAGCAAGTGCAAGTCTGCGCCCGAGGCTCCGCCTAACGTTTGTTGCGCAGGTTTGCCTGAGCTTCCGCTGGTCGAGGAATGATGAGGGGTTTTGTTCTTCATTTTCGAATATGCCGAAGTTGGGATAGAAGACCAGTTGCAGCGAGGCGGTCGTATTCGATTGGGGAAAAGCGGAAAGGCGTGGGAAGTGCCAGTGCTCGTACTGCAGGTAAGCGGACAGGAACAATTGTCGAGATAACATATAGTCACCTCTAACGGAATAATCTTGCGATCGTCCACCACCAATGAAGTCCTTTGATACCTCCTGTAATCGGTAGCCAAGTTGAAGCTGGTCGCGCGGAGAAAACGAATAGGTCAGCCACGCTTGCGTGCCACCCCGGCTCGACCGATCCAGTTCCCCATTAGGTTGCCTTCGTTCGTGTAACCGGAACGATACCGACGCAAGCCGTAGTAAACGAAGCCAGGTGCAAACTCGCGCGTGGTTGGCTCGTTCAAGCCTTCGGCTCGAAATTGCATCTTGGGAAGCTGGGGATTTTGGGGCATATATATGCCGGGATTCACGGTGGCACGGCTCGAGCCGATGGGGAGAACTCATCTACGACCAAAGTGTCGCCATATCGTCGACAAATGCAACTGGATCCAATCCCAGCTTCGGCGAGCGGCGGAGGCCGAAAACACGCGCCGTCGGTGGAGCCGGAACCGTAGATCAGCACTTTTTCGATGCCATACCCGCGGGAATGGAGTGTGCGGACCAGCCTGTACACGAGGTCTTTCTCCACAAACAATGACAGCGGGACAATGGTCACTGAAATCAGCAAGAGCCATCCTGGAGACCAACACATTCGTGAAGAAGCTCGCGGCAAATACGATCAGAAATGCCTGTATCGAAGCTCGTAAGACCTGTTCCGTTTCGCGAATATGCAAAGGCCATTTCCGCGGTTGTACGCTCCCACGCGATCCAACATAAGCACAACAACGATGGCGAACCCGAAAGCAACCCCGAATACCGCCTTGAGCGGGTATTGAATGTGCTTGCCCAGTTGCAGGTTGTAATAGGCCAGGTATCCGGCCACCACGGCGAAAGCCGACGGTCAACAGGTCTATCAACGCTTCGGCGAAGGCGATACCGCGGCGAAAGCGCTCCGCAGTCCTGCTCTTCTGCGCAACTTCGACCAGGCTTATCTCGGCCGTCAGTCCCTGATTCGCCGAAGTATGGACGAGGTCGCCTGTTGGGTTACCAACCCTGACTGTCGAATGCATCGGTCCTGAAATCTCTGTAACTAACAAACATTCCCGAACGGAATTTCCGCATCAGCCTTGTGATAGCCGATTGTTTGTTTCCTCGCGTGCACCGGTTCAAGCAGTGAGATCTGCGTCAATGGCCTCGCACCCTCGGCCAGAAACTGAATTGAAAGGCAACAGCAAGGTTGGATTTACGGTTCTCGGCAAGAAGCGGAAGCAGCCACTGTTCGTATTGCAAGCTGCCATTAAAGCGGAAACCCGCCTTCGTAAAGATATCGGCGCTCACGGCGACGTCATTTTTGACTTCCTCCTTGTGGAAGAAACTGCCGATCGACTTTGCGATGGCGGAAACTCCAGTCCGATCTTGCTCTTGGCGGACAACCAACAGGTTGTCTTTGCAGACTCGCCCTGCGCAGCCCGGCCTAGCCAACTGCCCATGAATTTGCCGTTGTTCGTGTACCCATCGACATATTGACCATTCCAGTAAAAGTAGCCGCCCGGTTCCACGTCGTAATTGACGGCCGCTGGTGGATCCACCCTCGAGCCTTAAGTCGACTTTCGGAATCCTCGGGATTTTTGCGAAGTAAAGGCCCCCTGAAAAATCGACTGTCTCATGTAAGGAATTGGGGAAGGCTCGTCTTCGCTCATCGCCTCGCCGTAGAAGGTTATCCAGTTGCGGAGTTTCGGAAGCCGATATGAGAACTCGGCACCGCTGCGGCCGTCTCCAAGTGCAGCTCCGTGAACGTGAATCCCGAACGCACTTTGGAAGAATGTCTTGAAAGTGAGTGGGTTCCCAGGCCCGCCGTAAACGGTCGTCTTCGAGAGGCCAAACTCGAGGTTCGAGGTCAACTTGAAACTGATTTTAGCGCCATGGAGGAAGGGCTGGGGATGGAGTGAGTGACCGCATATTCGCCCACGATTCCTTGCGTACCTCTTGTTAAGAAACTCATGACCCGGAGAATTGCCCGAGAAGGCCTGTATCCGGATGCCGCCCAAGTAACGGAAGAGCCATGGCAGCTGGAACGGTTGAACGCGGTCAATGCGGAGCATGTTATTGAGCGGTTCCGCATTGTCGGTAAACAGCATCGCGCCATTCTCACTGGGTCCCCACCATTGACTCTGCCTGCCAAACGAGATCTGCCAATTCTTTGAGGGTCATGCCGACGTAGGCATCGAGCAGACGGAAGCGGTGGGTCGCTGCGATCGGCAAGGAAGGAGCGTTGGGTGGAAGACCGTCGACATTGCTGACAAATGCCAAAGCGGCAGCGGAAGGCGCCGGCGCCGACGGTGCCGACTCGTACTCACCCCGAGCATAGATGACAAACGGGCCCGCTGTGGTCCATCCTGACCCACCCACAAGTGCATTGAACCCTTGCTGGTATGGCCTGCCGTAGTCGTTCAACAAAGTCTGGCCGAAGTGCTGATTGTCGGTGAGCGGCCGGCCCGAGATTCCGAGAGAACGCTGGTACACGGATTCTACTTGGGCACCGATATTGCTTTCGCCGCTCATTAGTTCGAACTCGCGCGCGAATTCTTCTGACAGCGCGCCGTAGAGCTGTTGCACTTCCAGGGGCTGTCGCTGTCGGCTCGGTGTTCTCCGGCTTCGCTGGTGAGGCGTGCGCACTCCAGCCGTGTCCAGGGTCGCAGCCCCTACCGTCTCCGTTCCGATGTAGCCGAGAGCAGCGAGACGTTCCAGGGCCGGATACACCCAACTGTCCAGAGGCAGGTAAGGCGAACCCATCGACGCTGAGGAACGGCCTCCTTCCTCCTGCAAAAACTCACTCGGCGGCTTCCACGCGCGGCCGCCCACCTCGGGTTTGTGATGAGTGTTGTAGACGCTCTGTGCAATCAGATATCCGAGCACACTGCCAACCAAGACATCCGAGGGGAAGTGTTGGCGCCCATGAATCCGTGAGTAAGCAACCTGCCGTAGCGGCGCTGTAAGCGAACAGCTTGGGAAGAATGCCCGGGTATTCGTGAGCGATCACTCCAGCGACTGACCACGCCGCCGCCGCGTGCTCGGAAGGGAACGAGGTGCCGCCCTTGAAAAGGCTCCATTTCCATTGTCTTGATAAGGCCTTTGCCGTCCCAGCGAATATTTGAAGGTTTCGCTCACAACCAAAGCTGTTCAGGAGGGCTTCGCCTGCGAGGCCAACCCGTCTCGCGCCAATGTTCGTTGTGTGTCGGAAAACCGAGCAAATACATGCCTGCGCCTGAGGCCACAAGAGCGCCGACTCCCAGATTTGAGACGTTCTTGTAGTGATTTATCGTCGATGTCTGTCGCGAAAGCGAGGTTGCTGTACTCTCTCGATCGGTCACGAGAAGTCCGGCTGTGATGCCGGCAAAAGGGACAAGCCATGTAGCGTCGGCGAGGCGAATCCGCGCAGGACTGGTCCAGATGTGTTTCTGATCTTGCCCAAAGTCTTCCAGCAGCTTCGGGATACTGCCTTTTCGGCTTGACTCGGCATCCTGCGGAGATCCACGGCTTTCGTAAGAACTCGCTGGAGGGTGGGTCACGCTGTCAGGCGCCGCACTCTGCTCCCTTTCCTGATCCTGGGCCGCGGCCGCGTTCACGAGGAACAAGGCTGCGCTCAGCAGGGCGCAAAGGAGTTGCGGTCTCTTCCTGAAACCAAAGGTCCTTGCCTAAGGGTGGATATATGCGATCGTAAGCGCGACGGAGGAAGCTCACCTGCGCGGCCTGCAAGATCTGCGCCCAGTTGCGCGCGCCGATCTTCGGGGCTTTTCTGGAACCACGATGGAGTCGCCAGGCTTGAGCACCGCGTTAAGCGGATCCCCGACCAGAGACTTGAATTGTTTTTCGCCGAGAGAACGGAACCATCTGCCCGGATCACAAAGGTCGCGTTCCGGTCCGCAATGGCAGTCGTCCCCCCGCCTTGGCTCAAATACCACTTCGCGCTCCTGCCGGGAGATAACTGATCGCGGTTGGGTTGTAGACCTGGCCTCGAACCATCACGTAGCTACTTTTCTTCGGGATGATGAGTTCGTCGCCATCTTGCAGCGCTACGTCACCCGAGCTCTTCTCGAATGCCTTCAGGTCCTTCGCATCCGGAAGGGACATGAATGACCACTCGACCGAGGGGAGCGCTGGCTTCCAGTTGCTTAAGCGTGGCCTCGGTTTGCGCAATCGCAGTGAGTTTGAGGTTCCGCTGATCTGGATCATTTTCGGGCAGGAGTCCGCAGATAGGTTTGCTCAGTCTTCAGACGCTCCACCATTTCTTGTTGGGAATTCATTTCCAATTCCCGGACCTGCGGGCGGAGCAACACGGCTCCATAAGGAAAAAGCCTGTGCGGTGAAGCCGCCACTTCGGCGCAAAACAGAACTCAATCTTTCACCTGGCTCAATGCCGTATGACGCGGGATGCTGCACTTCTCCGCGAACCTTGACCGTAGCTCCCAAATCGCTCCACTGCGGGATCTGCCGGATGGTGAGTACGTCCCCATCGCGAAGGGCCACATCCTCACTTGCGTCGCCACTGAGCGCGGCGGACAGTTTCAGCTCAAGCCTCTCATTGATGTTGCTCGGAGCGTTACCTGCAGCAAAACGAGTCAGGTCGGCGTTCTGGGCGTCGGCGCTTCGCTTTAAAGCCTCCGGCGACCCGTACCAGATTTTCCACATGCATATTCGAAGCGAGAGGGTAGCGTCCCGGCTTCGCGACTTCACCTTTGATGTAGACGGTTGCCGGTTCGATATTGGCGGCGTTTCGATGAATGAGTATTCTGTCGCGCGGCTGCAGAACGATATTGTCCAAGGGATTCCCGTCGAGAGCCTGCCGCAAGTCGACACTCAGGATTTTCATCGTCCCATCTGCCTGGCTACGAAACAGCTGAGCGGAATCCATGGAAGCGTCCGGAGTCGTCCCGCCGGCAAGGGTAGATCGCATCCCGAAGATGAGCTTCCCCGGCCGTGCGGTACTTGCCTGGAGTTCGAACTTCTCCACCAATCCATATATCGGGCGGGGCTTGGAAGTCATAGCGGCTGAATATGCGGACGGTGTCGAGAGCCTGCAGCGTCGGAGCAGACGCCGGGTTGGCGAGGGCGGCAGCCAAGTCGAAGCTTTCGACGCTGGGGTGAAAATCCGGCTGGTTCAGCCGCACGACTCTCCGCATAGTGGGGGGCGGGCTCGGGCAAGAAGGTCTCCGTAGGACGCAACCAGATCCGCAAATTTCATTCCCTTCTTGTAGGAGTAACGTCCCGGGCGCAGAACATGCCCTTGCAGGTAAAGCGCATCATTCTGTTGTAGGCGGCGATCGGGAAAAGATGAATCTGGTCGCCACCGTGGATCATGAAGTCTTGAAGCTGCTGGTCAACCGTGTGATCGTCGCTGCCCGACTTCAGATTGACGGAAAGCATGGTTCGCTTCTCATGGGCCTCGATGCGCTGGACCTCGATGTGACGAAGGGTCGCGGTCGGAAGGATTCCACCAGCCAGTTCGGAGAGCCTGAGCCAGCGATGTCTCGTTTTTCAGTTCGTACACGGCGGGGCGCCGAACCATGCCGTCCACCGTTACCAGCGGCCCGATGGGCGGAACGAGTAACGTGTCGCCGCTCTGCATTTGTTGTACTTCCAGAGCGCACACCATGCAACAGCAGATCGTAAGCGTCCACTTCTTGGATCAGTTCCTTTCCGCGATAGTGTTTTACGGTTCGCAACGAGCCACGGCTGGTAACCCCTCCCGCCATGACCAAGGCGTTCAACGGCGTCGAAAGCGAACTGACGTCGTAGGCGCCTGGTTCCATACACATCCCCGACTACATAAATGCGTATCGTTCGCAGCCGTGCGACCGCACACATCGGCGGAGAGATCTCGAAACTGAGTTCGCAGCGTGCGCTGGATCGTCAGCCTGCTACGTCCGCAAGATTTTTGCCACTAACCAAGATCGGCCCCACTTCGGGGAGGAGACTCGCCCTAGTGCGATCGACCACCCGCATCAGTCGCTGGGAGTAGCCACCCCACAGGTCGACAGCCAGACTGTCGCCGGGACCCACCACATAGTCCGGTCCAACCGGTAGATCCATAGGAACCACGCTTGGATCACTTGCACTGTTCGCGAAAGACATCCAGACCAAAGCGCTCCACCGGGTGCTGCATCGCCGAGGCCTGCGTGTACATGTCGTAGAGAGATGGTATGTCGGAATACGGATTGGCGGGTCGGAACCATCTTCACAGGCTCAATGCCTTCGTCGGTGGGGCGCACCTTCGATCGCCTCGGTGCGATCTGTTTCGACGGAAGACTGCCAGATGCAGCCAGAGCGTCGTAACGGTCGGCCATAGTTGAATTTTTCGCGATTCGGCAGCAGGTCTGCCGTACTGGGCTGCTGTGGAGTGATGCCAGGTAACCCAAGCGAACCCGACGAAGTCGAAGAAGAAGTCGACGTGCTGGAGATCATGTCTAGACTTGAGAAGCCCAATGGGCTGGCCTCTGCCCAGACTCATTTTCGCCTTCACCACTCAGGAGCAAACGGGGTTGAGCCGGAAGCGGCGGAGGCTCGACGGGAATCGAGGGAACCGATGGAGGGTCTGCAAGGAGGCTGGTCGACTTGCAACGGGAACTCAGGTCGGCCCTTCGGGCGTTCCCCTTCTCGCATGCCTTGTCGCCCTGCGGATCACAGGTTTCTGTGCGCTCGGGCGGTTCCACTCTCGTCCTGCTGGTGCAAGAGCTTGATTGTCCTGCTCAGCCTCAAGGGCGACCAGTCGCTTCGCCCGTTCTTTCAGCATGAGATCTTGTTGCTTGCCCAGGTACGAATCGGGATTCGGAGTAGGTGTCAGATAACCGTAGCGCTGCAGCAGGCGCGTAGCGACCGAGCGGAATACCTGATCACTCTCCAGCCGGTCAAAGATCGCCTGGTCGGTCAGGCCTCGATCCTCGACGATCTGTCCGTTGTCAGTGGCTTCTTTCGCAACCCAGCGTTTAAGTTCGACCATCAACCCCACATCACGTACGAGTACAGCACGTATCTGCACAGCGGAAGCCGCAACTCTACGGTCATTCTCCTTGGCGAGCTCCGACGTCCGGCGTCCGATTATTTCGGGTGTATACGGGCTGCACGACACCCCGATCGACATCCCGGTTGGAGACCTGCCCTTGCGAAAGCGAACTCATCGACATCGCCAGAAAGACGATCAAGATCACTAGCGACGTTGCTGCTACCCTGCTGTTTCCCATTGGATACTTCCCTCCCGCAAAATAGCCGACGGGGATAGATTTCGGCGGTGACTGCCCTTTAGTTGACAGGTTCGACGTCGGCTTCCTCGATGTTGACCGGAGACTGAGCGCTGCAATAGAGAGATTGGAGAACGACACGCGCACCATCGCGCCTGCGAACCAGGATTCCCTCGAGGCCAGCCAGAACGCCACTCCGGACCCGCACTTTGCACCCGGCCTTCAGGTAAGGATGGGGATAGACAGCAGTTCCATCAACGATTCCTTGCATAAGATTCTGGATTTCGTCACCCGCTACCGGTACAGGTTTTCCCTGAATACACACAAGTCCCAGCACGCCCGGCAGCCTTAACAACTCAAGCGATTGTCGGCGCTCATTTGCACGAAGATATAAGCTGGGAAACAGGGGAAGATCGAGAACCTTGCGCCTGTCCTTCCAGCGCCGCACAATTTGTAAGTTGGGTAGGAAAGCCTGTATGTGTCGCTCCTCTAGCTGCCGCGCAAGCCTGCTTTTCGTGCCTGGCGAATGTGTAAGCAGCGTACCAGGAGCTTTGAGGTTATTGCTCGATGAATAGCGTACTCACAGCTTCGCCACCTCACTTACATGGGCATTCGTGAGCTAAACCCAACGGAATACTAACGTTAACCAGCGCCGCTTGCGCCGGAGATGCCTAATTAACCGTCCTTTTCGATCGTCGGTCAATAACACTGTCACTCGCTGGTCGACGGCCTCGCAAAGCGTCCAGAATTCCTTTTCCGAGGACTCTGCACGACTCGACCGAATGCTCATCGTGGCCCAATAAAATATGCAGTCGTTGTTCTTCGACGCGAGCGTCAAATCTTGAGATGCGGACAGCGAGCAAACAATGGGTCGCAGATAACGGGCATGCCGTCCGGCTCATCGTGTGCGATGACAAGCCAGTCCGGGCGCAAGTCCGCGACGAGATCCACGATCTTGCTGTCATCCTGTACTTCTGCAACTACCTCGATGTCGGGTTGGCCGGAGATCACTTGCCAGCCCATACTTCGCGCATGAGATCGGGGCTATGGCTCGCTACCATGATCTGCTTATTTTCTCCACCCGTCCGGACCTCGGAGGACGGTGGATTATCTGCTGCGCTTGCATCGAACTTGGAGGCTCAATTTCTGACTGAGAGCGGTACCGCTCTGGAGTGACCTGCAAGTACCGGATTTAGTACGGCCGGCAAATCCCGCAGCGTGTGTGCGCTTTATCAATATATCTGACGCGGTTATTCTAATGGTTAAGGGAGGGATCGTAAGTAGTTGATGCTTAAGTGCGTGGCGGGGGCAGTTATAGGTGCGAATCACCCAGAGTTAGATGTGCAGAGTTGACCAGTGAAATCGCGCGAAATTAACCGTTGCTGACGGCAGGTGAGAGTAACTAGGTCAGCTTTTCCCTCGGGATTTCTACCCCATCAATCTCCCAGAATCCCTGCGCACGCGCCAGCGCTCGATCTGCCCCAGTCATTCAGCCGCTCCAGCCTTCGCAGCATATGCCGCAAGTGATTCTTACCGTTTGTTCCGAGAGGCGCCGTGACGCAATTTCCTTGTTGGTTAAGCCTCGCTGCATGAGTTGTAATAATTTGTTTGCCTTCCCGCTCAGCCCCAGGTTCTTCCGCACTTCAGCCCCTTGGTTGCTAGCGTGGTCGATTCTACAAGATCGAAAAAGAAAACGTAAGAAAAGGTGGAAACTGCTCTGGTGTCCGATAAGCGAATCGCATTGCAGTGACGTCTGGCTGCTTCTGGATTTATCTCTTCCAGTGATATAATCTCGCCGTACCCGCAGTGGCTAACTGTAACCTCAGAAACTTCCCTCCAAGGCCAGTGTCCATCCCTGGATTTATCAGAAATTATTCATTCGGCAGGTTTCGCTTTTGATTTCCGCCAACAAGCCGCCCGTGACAATCATGGTAGCTGATAGTCGATAGAACCACAAAGCCAGTTTGTGGCCACCATCTGAAGTGAAGAGAAGCGTCGAACCAGGCTTGTTTGACGACGTGAATGTCGCCTTCCCTATGAAACAGGTGGGCAAACACAAGAAGGAAAGACTCTCCGCCATAGAAATATCTGACCGGTAGTGATAATTGTTCTCCATACTGCGCTTCTCTGGAACCGTAGATTTAGGGCACGCAGTGGTCTAACCTGACCCCAAAGCAAAAGCCTGGTCTTGAAAACAGGTAGGTCAGCTTGAGATAGATGGTCCGTGCTGTTAATGCACAAATAGACCCTCCTTTTTCTGAGAAAGCAGTCGGTCTTTCTCTGGCGACCTTCCCATGCTGCTGGTTATCGCACACCGATGATCTCGGAAGTGATTTGCGTCTTCGACATCCATTTCTGAAAGGACTGTGTGACGCCGATAGTGTTCCTCGTCGTCGGAAATGTTCGCCAAAGTAGGTGAGCCTCTCCACGCTCCCTGACAGCCACCATGAATGCATGCGAATAATTCGGGTCCATTAGGTAGTGATTCTTTTCCAATCGTCCAATTTCAAGCGACGCAGCTTTCACAGTGAGTTCTTGAAAGCAGATGGGTAATGAAACAATCATGCGTACTGGGTTCCGGCAACAAGTGAGTCTGTGCAAACAGCTTTGAGGAAGCCTTCCCTTTATTAATCCATCTCCAAAATTCTGGCTTCTTGATCACTGACCAGCTATGTTCTGAGGCACCGCCGCTTTTGCTCTCGTAAATCACGGCCCTGCCAACCTCGATTCGGAAACCGTGTGGAAATGGAGGGTTACGAGCGTTATGGGGAGCGCTGCCGCGATCTGCCGACCAAGACATCGCCTCGAACGCGCCATCTGAGCCGGCTCTTCTTCATGTCGTTGGCTCCTCATTATCACACGACCGTAATTTAGCTCCTAATATTCCCGCTTAAAGAAATTCTGGCTATAGAACCTGTTCTAGAAGCCACTGGTCCAGTGGATCTGCCATAATGATCAAAGGGGTTTGCAATTCACTTCCCATGACCTCGTGGCCTGAGATCCGCGGACATCCATCGGCGGCACACCTCGGTGTAGAACGACTGTCGCGATCTTTTTGGCTTCCTATTATGAGGAAGCTGGTCTTACCTCGTCATCCGCGGTGCTCACTGATCAACCCATCTGGGGTGGGAAACTCCTTCAGGATCACCCTTCTGAAAGCCATTGGGAATTTTGGCGGAGCTGGCAAAGGGCAATTTGTCAGTCCACTGAAATCATCCCATCGCGACGCAGCCTCAGCACGCCAACTTCGATAGGGGAATTCTGCGCAATCAAAATCCAGGTGCCGAATATAAGCCAAGCCCTGGCAGCGTTGAGTCTCCGTGGATAGCGCTGGGGGTCGGTGAGATGGCAATGCCCTGTCCAGCAAGCCGCGCCGCTGCGCGTTGTGTCCGCTCGCCAGAGGGTGGGGCCGTCACCGGAATATTCCTGGGGCCGCCAACGAGTAACACCGCGCGATAATGGTAAACACGACTGGCGAGCTGTTGCGCGCCATCCTGGATCCTGTTGAAGCGCGGTAAAAGCGCGACGTCGTCGCTGTAGCTGCCGTGGACTGGAAGTAGGATAATTGTGGCAATCGATCGCCCGATCCGGAGTCGCCGAGCGATGCGCCGTTAGTTACTGGTTTGAATCGTCGGCAGAACGTAGGATGCTTCGAACGCCTTTCGGGCCGCTACGTTTAAGCGCTTTACGGCCGTTACCGCCTTTACCGAGGTGCTCTGGTGTACCAGCCTTTGGTGGTGATGCCTGCGGGATGGCGGTCTTTTTTTGCCAGCACGCATCTCCATTTGACCGCATGGCTTATCCGTGCGGCCAGGCAATGTTGACGAGATGGGTCTGGTCGATCGCGATCTGAAGAAGTCGCGAGCTTGGTCGGAGCTGCCGCCAGCAGCGCCGCCGGTGGAGATCTGTCCGGTGTGGTTGGAGTGGTCGGTGGCTTCGGCTCAACGCGAAAGCCGGTGAGATTGCGTGGCCATTGACGCTCTCGGCAACGAACACGTTCCAGCGCGTGTCGGTCGCCGAGGCAGACATGCCTCGAGTTCCCGGACTTGATCGGCGCCATACCACGCGATGGCCACGTGGCCATTGGCATCAGCCGCGATCCAGGGAATACGTTCGACTTTCCGGCTTGGACGTGTTCTGGGTTACTTTGATGGCCGGAGACCAGCGCGTCCCGTGATTGGTCGAGAACGAGTAACAGACGCCAGTGTTATCCGACCAGGTGGCGTACACCGTATCCGAGGTTGTCCACCGCGAGCGCGGGGAACAGGTTGCCGAGCACCGGCTCCTCGAAGGACACGTCGAACCCGCACCACAACTGAAAATCTTGTAGTCAGTGAACGGTTAGCGTGGGATTGCGTGACACTAACGCCCGTGGCCACGCCCACGTAGGCGGCATTCATATAAGGCGGCGCTGTTGTGTGAATTGTCCACCGGATTGATACGGGGCCCACAAAGATCTGCGTACAGATTGCCGTGGCTTGAACAACTGCTGTTGTCCACCCTGATCTGTCCCCCAGCGATGTTGCAGCTGGTAGGAGGTGGCCGATTCGCCTGCTCGGTCGCAGCATCGACTACCGCTCCCAGCGCGTCCGTGTAAGTTCTGGCCTCCGTCCGCCGAGCGTTGCACGAAGATTTGGGAGGTCGTCCCAAAATCGTGGTACTCCATGTACACGTGCGAAGGATCGTTGAGGCCATCGAGCCACGATGCGATCGTCGAGGGAACCGCCGGCGGTGGCCGGAGCTCCTGAGTACTGAACGCATCCGCACGGTTGGTGGAGTGGCTGCCTGTAACTTCGCGGCGCTAAGGCTGACCACAGCCAGATTCAGGTGTGTTCGCGTTCGAGGGGTCCGACTGCTTACGGCAACGTCCCCGTCGCCTCCTCCGGGCGCAAACCCGCTCGAACTGCAAAACGGGGTTACGAACATGCCGCAATCAGGCTGGCCTTCGTACTTGCAGGGCAGCGTTCCGTCGGCGTTCGGCCCGCTGTCGGCAGTTTTATACCAGCGCCACAGGTCAGGACCGCCGGGAACTCCGGGCGGATGCACTGGACGTCCAGATGCTGCCCCTGCGGTCCACTGCGTCGTGCTGGCTCCTGCGACGCACTGGCCTGCTCTGTGCAGGAAGTGGTACTGCGGTTCCCGAACCAACGTACGCTGGGGGCCAGCCTGACCATCCAGGCAACTGGGTGCTGACCGCGTGGGATTGGCGGGGAGGCTGCAGCCACATTGATTCGGATCGGGTAATTGAGAACTCCGGTCGTCGCGTTGTACCCAACATTATTCCGCAGAAAGTCCCCGTTGGCCGTGGATATGACAAATACCGGATCGCTGATGGGGGCGGTGACTCCGCTGTCACGTATAGAAGGAGGCGACGCCTCGGGCGGCCTGACAGTTTGCGGCGATTTGGGAGAACAGCGTAGTCCCGGTCAGATCTGCGGGTATCGGCCAGGGCAGGATTGCCCGCTGGTTGCAGCCGGAAAGTCGGTAGGCAAAGCTCCGCCATTGGGACGAAGACGCCATAGTTCGCTGGTGAACGGCGCTAATGTCCGGCTGGTGCTTCCGCGTTGGAGGTCGTGGACCAAAACCGCCGGAATACAACGGCTGGCAGCCGGCGGCAACGTGTTCGCCGGGTTGTGGCCCGCCTAGTATATCAACGGTGTTCTGAGAGCGACGAGAGATGGAGCTGTGCTTAACAGCAATACGGCTCCCTGACAACAGCGCAGCAGCTTCATCGCTGCTTTCCTCCTTATGCTGTATCGCCGACTGCGAAGCGCAAAGCAGTGGTCCGCGCCAGCAAGCTGCAGTGGGGAATAAACACATAATTTGTTCCTAGAGAGATGAAATAAGCCAATTTTGGTGTATGAAGTGTAGATGTTATACATAGCCTTATCTGGGCTGCTGCCTCTCCGTAGGGTAGTACCCCTGATGTCCTGCTCCAAAGCGAGTGACTGTCCCTGTAGCGTCTTTCGTTACCGTTTGCTGAGCCAAATCCTGGGTCCGCGAAGTAATAGTGGGAGTGGAATCTCCATCGCGTGGCACGCTGGCGCAGTGTGCAGCAGGCCCGAACGCGCCGCTGGAAACACTCCCAGCGAGGAGCCCAGCCGTTTCGCGTTTCGGCGTGGTCTCGCTGACGACGCAAACGCCGTTCACGCTCTCCTGCGATTCTCTTTTTATTTTCCATTTCTCAGTGGCCAGCTTGCAACGCGTTCCACCGGAGCTGACGGAGCTTTTGTAGCCTTCACTTCCCATTTCCCAGGTGCGGCACAACTGGGTCAGGAGCCTGGCAGCAACCGCTAAGCACACCGACTAATTCAAGGAGAGGGATCGCTGAGAAATTGAGTTACTGTGGAGAAGTCGAGGTCAGGAGCCTGGAAGATGCGCTCGGTGCGACGTGTGCGCGGAGACTTTCTGTCAGTCGCGCAAACGTCTCCTTTCACGATCAGCGAGTATCTGATGCTGACGGCTCCGTGGCTGGTCTTCTGGACCCCGCCGGATTCACCCAAAGGGTGGGAAGACGACCACGATGCTCCGAAATGGATTTGCGATCACTTCAGAGTAAAGCCCTGCTGCGGAATGCGTTGGAGGTAGCGCGAAATGATCCTGAAGCGCTTCTGGATCAAAAGACCCAGGATGATGGATGGCCGCAACCACTTCTGTGTCCCGCAAGAAGCTGTAATACGGGCGTGGAAGCATTTCCTGTCCTTACAATTTCTTTTCTTTTGTTGCCGATTCTGGCGATGGGCGGCTGCCCAGCGGGAGTCGATCCAAAGCATTTCCACTCTTGTCACCCTATCCGAGTCAGAGTTCAAAAGAAATGTTGGGGCCCAGCCTCCCAGAATAAACATCGCAAATCTCCAACGATCGCGCCGTATACAAGCTCAGTACCTCCTTCATCACCTCCTTGCCCAATATGGTAAGCGAGCCGTTCTAGAGGTTCGAAGACTGCTTAATCACATCTCAGCATCCAGCAGCAGGCCTTCTGGTTCTGATGGAAGACCGCGACACAGCGCCGGCCCGTGGGCTGCCGCGCGACGCGCCCACATCATCGCAGACATCGCCGTGGATCGGGAAAGAAACACTGAGTGGCGCTGGGAGGAAGGCGATGATCCTCGGAATCGCCGCTGTTTATGCCTGTGGAATACGAAGAACCAGGTGAACGACAAGAGTTGCGCGCGGTAAAGCACCGCTACTTCGCAAGCGAAAGTATCAGTTTCACTTAAAGATTTAAGAAATGGGAACACAGAGGCAGAACTGCGCGCGATTCGATGGTGAGGCATCCGATCGCTTCGCAGAACCAGTGCCGGGTTTTCAGGAGTTGAATGAATACGAGCGCCGGGTCCGAGAATACTTAGCAAATAGGCAGCAATCCTCTCTTTGAACAGCACACCATCGAGCGCTCCCAGAAGGGCAGCGCTGCGCGCTGTCGGTACCCGGATCGCATCGCCGGCCTCGCTGAGAGGTGCCAGGTGCTCCAGTGCGCCACGATGTTTTGAGACAGGATGAGTCGCTGTTGACTGCTGGCTCGCGCCGCAGCTGGGGTTCGCGCCGCGCCAGCGACGGAAACGGCTCAATCAGTGATCACCACATGAATCTAAGACTCGATTTCGTGTTCTGGCAGATGCTTCATGGTGTCTGAGATCCAACGAATGCTGAATTCGAGCTTGAGCCCAAGAGTTTCAACCTTGTATTAAAAATGAGCCTGGTTAGCGTCCCTCGAGCTTCGTGTTAGAACACCCCGTGGTCATCTGCGTGATTGAGGTTGTTAGGTTTTGATTGATGAGTTTTTCAGCATCCAGGCCCCAGCGCAGTAACCCGTTTAGCAGAATGCCGATAGTGAAACCCGCAGCGGATACGCGCCCAGTAGGTTTCGCCTTCCAGTTGAACGACGTATAGGCAGCTGAGTTGTGCGGGTGGCTGCGCTTAGCAATACTGCACCGAAACGAAGTACAAC
>ERZ1370068.4663-contig-3722_pt1 | contig 54056 bp, 56 predicted proteins | sample MGYA00561227_ERZ1370068 | MGnify/ENA primary metagenome ERZ1370068 (study PRJEB38410, sample SAMEA6850437) | metagenome | study: Metagenomic assessment of the ecological functions of the soil: analysis of the soil microbiota associated with the... | reverse complement strand
GTCAGGATAGCCCACAGGTAACCCAAACCTAACAACAGGCAAGATCGCTGGGCAAGAGTTCACGCTGGGCCCTAAGCTGGGACTGGGCAGTTGGAGCAGAGGCCGCGCCACTATGTGGAGAGGCTGCAGGGGCCGTCTGGGTGGTGATTGACGGTCAACCACAGAGCGCCGAAACCACTTCCGTGGCCTGGCTTCCATCATGGCTGTAGCACTCTGAAAGTGCCTACACCGACGATAGCCGCGTAGTCGTTTTGGTGGGGCGGTAGACAGCGGTGGCGTCAGGCACGATGGCAGTAGCAGGCGGATCAACCGACGCTGGTTACGGCAAAGGAATGCTTGACCCAGACATACCTGGGTTTTTGACTATTGCTTGACCTGGTGACGTTCTCGTACTGTCGGTATTACGGGAAGCTGATGTCCGAAGTGAATCAGTTCGCTCGCGCCGTGGAACAGATCGGCCGTTCCGGCGCGCTGGTGAAAGTTTAGGTCGGTAATCACGGCTTGTGGTTCCGGTGAGAGCGGGCGTGCCTGGGCCGGTAACAGCGTGGCGGTGCCCGTTTAAGAGGCGCTGCATCGCCGGCGGGCCGACCGAACGACTGACTCGTCGGAGTGGGCTGGCGCTACGGGGTTCGCTGGCAGCGCACACACCTGGCTTTGGGAAATGTCGGCATTGGGCTCGTGGATCGAACGTAAGCTGGCCAGGGCGGGCTCCCAACGTTGTAGCCCCGATCGTAGGAAACCGTTTCGCTGACGTACTGAAGTGGGCTGCACAGCCGTCGGCTGGGCCAACGGCCTGCGCACGCTGGCGCTGGGCGGGCGACTGGGTGGCGTAGGCTGGGGCCAGCACTCGTTCCTCGAATCACCACCTCGGCTGCGGGCCTCCTGCGCGGTCAGCGGCCCCGTCAATTACTGGTTATTGACGAGGCTGAGATTGGCTGATCCCTCGAGGACATCAAGCCACGGGTCCATCCAGCACTGTGAGAGGGAGTGGCCCTTATGGTGCCCAGCCTGTTCGCGAGTCGCGGTCGGAGGTTCGCTGACGGAGTGGCGGACTTCGAGGTTTGCAGCTGGTCGTGCCCGACACATGATCGAGGAGACGGCCGGGCTGACGATTTGTGTTCGCTGCCGCACACCTGCGCACTACCGTGGTTTACTGAAGGGGAGTGACGTTACCCACGGGCAACATCACCGGAACGTGATCAACTCTTACCTGCGCCAGACTTCCGCAGCGGATGACGTGATCGACGCCCTCGTCCCCTTCTTCCGGGTAAAGCGTTCAGGGGTGAAGGTGCTCCGGTCCTGTTTAAGGGCGGACGGTGGTGGTGCCAGGGCGATGTCCATCTCGACGACATCAGTCGTATTGACCGAGTTATGGATTACGTCACGGGCTTGTAACTTGATTATCCGGCGTCCTGATCCACTCCAGGCTGTGCCGATCAGCCAGATTTGTCGGGAGTCCGTTTTCTGATAACCGGTGGCGCCCTGGTCCCTGAAACTGTTGATCCGCGCGTACCTTGAGCGGGGCCTGACCCTGTTGGGGTGGGCTACTGGCCAGCGGAGGCATGCTGGTCGCATTATGGTTGCTGTAAGCCTGAAAGTGTGTTTAGTAAGGTTGGCTCCGCTGGGACGCCACCGCTGTTCAAGTTTGATTAATTCGCGTCGCCGCGGCTCCTCCGGCACCGATGTGGGGCCACGCCAGGCGGGAGCTTGGCATGGCGCCTGAACGTCATGGTGGGTACCGAACCGGTTTGAGGACAATGGGGGCCGCGCGCCGACGCCGACGGATGGTCACGGGTGAGAGTGGAGCGTCCTGGACGAGTATACCGGTGGCGACGGACACCAAAGCCGAGCCAGTCGCCGACAGCTTCATCTCCCGACGCAGGTGGAAAGACCTGGGCGACGTCGAACGGGTTCTCCTTTCAGCCACCCTGCGTCGCCGACGCAGGCGCCGCCGTACTCGGCACCTAAGCAGAACAAGCAGTGGCAGCCTTCATTGTCGTGGGTTCGGCGCCGAGTAGACGCACGCGACTGGAAGAGGAGGCTTTTCATCTGCGCGCCAGGTGGAGCATCTCGCCGCCCACCAGGTCCCCGCTGTCGTGACCCGAGTCGTGACTGCCTGCTGCAACCCCGTGGTGGTGGAAACTGATCCGAGCCGAGCCACCAACGCCGCCACCTCACGCCGCTCGGCCGTGGTACAGAGCACAGGATCACCGCCGTCGCATCACGCGGCCGGGACTGGACATTCAAAGGGGACGCGCCTCCGGGCTTACAGGTTACTGACGGTTGCTCGCGGCGGCGCGGGGCTGGACGCTGAGCATTGGTCGCTGCGGGCCGCGACCTCGATGAAGAGGTCGATCTGGCCGCGGTGGCGCTCGACGATGATGCGGCGTGAGATGTCAAGGCAGCAAGCCCGGCGCCCTTGCCGACGTCCTTGGCGGTGTAGAACGCCTCGAACGCGCGGGCCTGTACCTCGGGAGGCATCCCGGGCCGGTGTCGGCGATCTCGATGACGACGTGCTCGGCGCTGGCCCGTGTCGAGATGCGGAGCGTTCCGTTTGCGTCCATGGCGTCGATGGCGTTGTCGATGATGTTCGTCCACACCTGGTTGAGCTCGGCCGGGTGCGCCTCGATATGCGGCACGCCGGTTCCGTAGTCGCGGATGACGGTCACGCCGTCTTGCAGCTTCTGCCCGAGCATCACCAGGGTGCTGTCGATACCTTCGGTGACGTCGATGATTTGCAGTGAGGCCCGGTCGAGCTGCGCGTGAGCTTCATCGTCGCGACGAGTCCCGAAACCCGATCTGTTGCCTCCTTCACCTCTGACAGCAGCATCGCGGCCGACAGCGTGCTTGCCACCCATTCCAGGCCGGGTTCGAGCGTGCTGCCGTCGAGTATCTGGCCTAGGCGCGTTCGCACCAGGCAACATCGGCCCCGGCTGCGGCCAGAGCGGGAGGCGATGTCCCCACGCGGCGGCGACCCCGTGCGCCTCGAGCCAGTCGGCGAGCGCTTCTTCACGATCGGCTGACCGCCAACGGACTCACGCCCGCCGTCCCCGTGCCGAGCTCACGCCGCAGCGCGTCGATGGCGATGAACTGTCCGGCCGACAGTGCTCGCTCGGCCAGGCGCACCAAGCGATGACAGCAGCACATCGCAGGTGTCCTGCAACGCCCCAGCCGCGCGCACTGCCGCCGATGCCGGATTGTTGATCTCGTGAGCGCAGGCCTGCCGCCGAGCGTGCCGAGCGCGGCGAGCGCCTCCGCTGGCGCGAGAGGCTTCCATGTTGCGCACCGTCTGGAGAAGCCCTCAATCAGGTGCACGCCGAACGGGAACCAGGCACGCGCCCGTTCCCCGAGCGCCTCGGCCGGGACCCGCAAGCATGACGCCCGAGCTGGCGCCGCGGCCGGTCGCCAGGTACCCGGCCTGCGTCGGACCAGGCCCGGAATCCGCCCGCCCAGACTCCGGCCGGTCCATCACAGCTGGCCACCGATTCCTCCCATCTGGTGCGGCGCAGCAGTTCCACCCGCCCCTCGACCAGCAGACCCACCAGAAGTCGGCGGCTCGCCCTCGCTGGAAGAGCACGTCGCCGCTTCCGAAGCGCACCTCGTCGCTAAGCCGCGATCCAGGTCGAGGGCTGCTCGTCGCTCAGCCCGTCGAACAGGAAGATGCGACGCAGCGTCGTCGATGAGCATCAGCCGAACCTGCCCGGCTGCAGCGGACGCTGTCAGCGCCCGGCGCTGTCCGGGCGATCCAGTGCCCGGCACCGTACAGCGGCGCAGATCGCGCGCACATCGCCCCGGCGAGACCGCACAGCCATCGCCGACCATCACCATTGTCGACTTCGCCACCCCTGAGCGCCTCCCTGGCCCCGTCCGGTCGAGGCTACCAGAGTCGCCGCAGGTCAAGGCGGCAGTGAGCGGGAGCCGGCCAGGCTAGGCACGAGGGCCTTACGGCCCGAGGCTGGCGGCGGAGCCCGCATGAAGGCCGCCGCGCGTCAATGCGATTTAGATATTTGGAATTACATCCCACTGGTGAACAGGAACTACAGATCATGTCACCGGGCTGACGGCACGTCTGCGGCCGCCATACGCTGGCGATCGATGACCAGGTCCAGGACGAGATAAAGCCCGGCCGGCGAGCGGCTGGAAGCCGCCAGCGTCAGGCGGTTGAGGCGAGGGCAGGACAGCTGGGAACGCGGTTGTGCACTTCGGAGATCGGCGGGACTGATGACCAGCCGCTGGTCGCGTTCTACCGGCAGCCGATTCGGCTGGACTCTGCAGCCGATGCCCGGTGAGTCACGCTGATCGACACCCGCGGCGGCGGGATCAACGGCGGGATCGGCAAGAGCCAGACGGGCGGGCCGGTGAGTCGACAACTCACTGTCGAGGCTATCGACCTGGCGGGCCGTGCTGGACCGGGCGGAGTCGATGGGCGCGAAGATGGTCATAGCCGGTTACGGACTTCGGCGGCATGGTGACCATCGCGATGTTCACCGACCCAGGACGGCCTGCTCGTCGGGCTGGTGAAGCTGCGGACCCGGACAGGCCGCAGGACCAGCCCGGCCCGTCAGCGGGCTCCGGCGAGCCAGTGGACTGGTTCGAGGTGCTCGGCTCTGACGCCGGGCGCACCCAGCGCTTCTACGCTGCCTTGTTCGGCTGGGCGAGTCATTGACGTCCGGGTTCCCCCGGCTACGGATGATGACACCGGGGTAACCGCGCGCATCCAGGGCGGCCTGGGCGCCAAGCGAGCAGCGGTGGGCCACGATCTATCGCCCGCGTGACCGATGTGGAGCAGACCCTGGCCAACGCCGAGACGCTGCGGCGGGTCCGGGTGTATGGGCCCATGGCCGTCGATGACCGCATGCAGACCGGCGCGCTTCCGCGACCCGGCCGGAAACCTGTTCGGCGTCTACCACCGCCAGGGCTGAGCACAGCGGGGTTCATTTCTTGCGCCGCCGCGATGCCTGCGGCCCGGGTCGGCGGGCGCGGCCCCGGGCGCCGGGCACTCTTGGGGTCACCGACGCCCCCTTCGCGCGGCGGAATGGGGCGGCCGGGAAGACGCGGCGCGGGCTCGCGGTCCCTCGGCCGACGCCCGGCGACTGGGATGCTGGCCGCCTGACCGCGTCCGGCAACGCCGCTGTCGCGGCTGCGCTTTCAGAGCCGCACCGGCCGGGAACTGGGAACGACCCCGGTCCAGCCGACGAGCGAGGGGGATGCCGTGAGCGAACTCGACCGACTGGAGGCGGCGGCTGGCGAATGCCGCGAGATGATCCGCGACGCCCACGCCGCCACGAAGGATCTGCGGGCCGCAGTAGCGCGAGGCCAAGGCCGGAGCTGCACGCCCTGACGAGGGACGAGGTGTGGCCGCCCATATTCAGCTCGAGGTGTCCCGGCAGCTGGAGGAGCTGGACGAGCGGACCCGTGAGGCGATAAGCGCGGCAACGCAGAAGGTGATCGCCGAATTCGACCGGTTCGGTGAGTCGCTGCTGGGCAAGGAGACCTACTGGCAGAAGGCGAGCGGCTCAAGCGCTCGGCCACCCGCCCTGACACCGACGTGGTGACGCTCGACGTCCAGCCCGACCAAGACAAGGGCTGATCATCTCCGCAGGGTTGACCTGTCACCCCCGCAGGATGATCGTTGCGGCCCCGCGGACCGCGGCGCTGCGGCCGGGCGGATCAATGTGGTCATGCCCGACCTTGACCCGGCATCCGTCGTCGAGGCGATCGCGGCCGACCAGCGGCTGCGGGTGTTCGTCAAGAAGAGGCAGGATCCAGACCATGCCCGCCAAGCAGTCGCGGCGCTGCCTGCTGCTTGACAAGATCGCACAGGGCTTCGAGCCTGGGTTGCGCTACCCCGAACGCCGCGTCAGCGAGTTCCTGGGCGCCATGTACGCCGATTACGCGGCGCTGCGGCGGTTATCTCGTCGACGAGGAGCTGCTGTCCAGGGCCGGGGGCGAGTACTGGCGCAGCGGCGGAACGGTGCCGCCATCGGCGGCGGACGAGCCTACACGCCTGAGCGCCGGGCGCTCGGATCGACCACACCAGGACTGAGCACTCGTCCTGGCCGCATCGGGACCGGTAGAAACCACCTCCGGCGGGCGTGTCACGGCTCGGCGGCAGCAGGTCACGCGACGGGGCCGCTACCTTGTGCGGGCAAGGGTCCGCGGCTCCCATCCGGGTAGGACGGTAGACAAACGGCGGCGTGCGGCGCTATTGAGGAGGCGGGCTGGCATGTTCGAGGCGGAAAACATCCGGGATTGGCGTGGCCACGATGTGGTCGACGCTGACGGGCACAAGATTGGCGCGCTGGAGGCCGTCTACGTGGATACCGGCACCGACCTGCCGTCGCTTCGCCACGGTCACGGTCGGCATGATGGGTCTAGCACCGGCTGGTGTTCGTGCCGCTTGACCGGGCGATCGGTCGGGCCGGGACACCTCAAGGTCATGTACACCAAGGAAGCAGGTGAAAGACGCGCCCCTCGATCGACACCGACGGCGAGCTGCTTAAGGGCCGACGAAGAGGTCGGTCTTTAAGCACTACGGCCTGACCTACCAGCCGGGTGCCGGGGCGAGTGGAGGCTGGGGCCGTCGTTGACGGCGCAGCGGGTGCGGCCGGATCCGGCCGCCTACCTCGGCGAGCAGTCCCGGCTAAGCAGTCCCGGCTGCCGCGGGCGTTCCCGGCGGCTGCGCCGCGCGGTGGAAGATGTCCGCATGACCGGTCCGATCCCAGGGCCGACCTTCGCCAGTACCTGCAGGAGGAGCGCGAGGCGCTGCTGTGGAAGCTCGAGGGGCTCTCCGAGTACGACATCCGCCGCCCGATGGTGCCGACCGGCACCAACCTGCTCGGGCTGGTCAAGCACGTGGCCTTTGTCGAGTTCGGCTACTTCGGTGACACCTTCGGACGCCCCAGCGAAGACGTGCTGCAATGGGACGAATCCGACCCGAACTCGGACATGTCTGCGCGAGCCCGGGGGAGTCCTGGAATTCATCACCGGCCTGTACCGCCGGGCCTGGGCGCACTCCGGATGCCACGATCGACGCGCTCGCGCTGGAGGCCATCGGCCACGTGCCGTGGTGGCTCTAGCCGAGCGCAACGAGCGTGACGCCGCACCGGATCCTGGTCCACGTAGCCACCGAGACCGCCCGCCATGCCGGTCAGGCGGACATCATCCGGGAGCTCATCGACGGCGCCGCCGGGCTGACCAGCAACCATTCCAACCTGCCGTCGGGTGATCAGGCCTGGTGGGCGGCCTACCGGGACCGGGTGGAACGCGCCGCCCAGGAAGCCGCCCGGGCCAGCAGCGGCTGAGCCGCCACCAACTCCGGCACGGACCGCCAGCAACTTGCCACGGACCTGCGCTGCTTACGGCTGGCCCATGAGCGGCGGGATTAGCCTCAGCAGTCCGGTCCCGTACACGCGGCGCTTACTGAGCGCACATGGGCACCCCCGGTGGCTACAGCAGCCAGCGATTTCTGGGTCAAGGGCGACACCTCGAGGGGCCGGAGGAGCCTGATGTACGGAGCACTCATCAGTTCGTTGTCAAAACCGGCATGCGATCCGAGTTCCGGAGTACTTCGCGCTGGGACGCCCAGGTAGCCAGGGACCACGAGCCAGGGCACGTTGCGATTCGACGTGGTGGCAGCCTGAGGCCGAACCTGACGTGGTCTACGCCTGCGAGGCCTACAAAGACGCCGAGGCCTTCGAAGACCACCAGAAAAATCGATCCGTTCAAGAAATTCGGCGAGGGTCGCTGACAGCATGATAGAGGAATGGGGCCAGGTCATCCCGTTTGGAGAGGCGGTCACGTCTAATGTGCACGAGTGACCCGCGGGCCTAAGCAGGCAAACTCTTGACCGGAAAATCGCTCTGGTATGGCCTCTACCTGCCGCCGTTCGGGCCATTCGCGATCCTGCCGTGCTCGTCGACCTGAGTCGGCGTGCGCGCCGAGGCCAGCGGCTGGAGTCGAGTGTTCTGTGGGACCACCTCGTCCGCGACGCCCCGCCCATCGCCGACCACCTGGACCACCCTGGGCGCCATCGCCCGGGCCACCCGCCATCTGCGGTTCGGACCGATGGTGACACCGCTGCCCCGGCGCCGCCCCTGGGTCGTGGCCCGGTCACGCTCCAGCGCAGTTTTCCGGCGGGCGGCTCATCCTCGGCACCGGTCTCGGCTCCGACGAGTCCGGCGACTTCAGCCGTTTCGCGGCGATCCGGTCGTACCTGCCAACCCTCTCGGCCATGTACGACGAGGCGCTCGAGGTGGTCCGGGGGTGTGGTCCGGCTTAAGCCATTCCATCATGACGGCTTATGGCATTACCACGTCACGCCTCGACGAAGGCGCCCCCGATCCGCACCCGATCCCGGTATGGGTGGCCAGCCTCACCGGCCATCCGCGCGGTCATCCGCCGGGCCGCGGCCTGCGACGGCATCTTCCCCATCCGGGACAACCACACCCCGCCCCCGGACGAGGTCGCCTAAGCCTGCTCACGGCTCTGCACCGCGCCGGGCTTCCCGACGGCCGGGCCTTCGACGTCGCGGTCGCGGGCAACGCCAGCCCGGCCTGGCAGGAGCCGATCACGGTCGACCTCGCCGCGCTCGCGCAGGCGGGCATGACGTGGTGGATGGAGTCGCTGATCCACTTCGACCCGCTGGAGCTGTCCCTGGAGATCGTCGACAGCCAAGCCGCCGCCGCGTGTGACCCTGAGGGTTGCTGCCAGGCACGGCAGCAAGATCACTGGAGATCCGGGAGGGGCGGGTTCCGGCGTGGCGCATAGGTTCCCGGCGCTGATCGCGGCCCCGGCCCCCGCCCAGGGGCGGCTGTGGCTGACCGGCGCGCGGCTGTTCGACGGCACCGGCGCGGCCGGTCCGCGAGGGCGCGGCGGTCCTGGTGGAGGACGGGGTCATCCGCCGCGTCGGAGACGCGTCGCGAGCCATGCCCGGATGGTGCCCGGCAGCTGGACGTGGGGCAGCGGACGCTGATGCCGGGGCTGACCGACGCGCACACCCACGCGTCCGGCCGCGTCCCGCAGGTCCTGCGCGGCGCGGAGGAGGTGCTGCCGGGGACCGCTGCGCATTTCCTGCAGGCCGAGCTGCGCGACTACCTGCGCCATCGGCGTGACGACCATCCGGGTCACCGGGCTCGCAGGGCCTGGCGCCGCAGGAGGCGCGGCAGGCGATGCGCTATGGCGCGTTCCGCGGTCCCCGCCTGCTGACCTGCGGGAAGATCATCTCGGCCACGGCGCCGGGCGGGCGTTTCTACGGCGACATGTACCGGGAGGCGGACGGTCCGGACGACATGCGGCGCGCGGTCCGGGAGCAGATCCGCGCACGGCGCCGATTTCATCAAGGTGATGACGACCGGCGCCCGCTCCAACGAGCTGGAGGATCCCGATCCGCTCCAGCTGACCGAGGCAGAGCTGGCGGCCGTGACCGACGAGGCGCACCGCCTGGGCTTCCGGGTCGCCGCCCACGCCGAAGGGCTGGACGGCTGCGCGGCGGCGATCCGCCACGGCGCCGACACCATCGAGCACGGCATGTACCTGCACCAGCGGCCGGACCTGCTGGACGGCGATGGCGGCCGCCGGGCAGGTCCTGGTGCCCACCCTGTCGGGCTACTACTGGATGGCCGGGCTGGGCGAGGTGGTCGACCCCGCCGCAGGCCGGAACCTCGGTGCCGGAGATGCCGCCCGATCGTGCTGACCGAGCTGGCGCGCCGCAACCTCGACGCAGGGCGCGGCCAGCATGCGGGCCGCCCGCCAGGCGGGCGTGCAGATCGCGCTCGGCAGCGACATGAGCCTGGCCACCGGGCTGGAGATCCAGCGGATGGTTCACCACGGGCTCACCGCCGCCGAGGCCCTGACCGCCGCGACCAGGACCGCGCGCGGAGGCCCTCGGCCTGGGTGAGCACATCGGCACCGTGGAGCCGGGCAAGCTCGCCGACCTGGTCGTGGTCGACGGTGACCCGGTACGGGAGCCGCGCCTTCTCGCCGACCCTGGCGCGCATCTGGCTTGTGCTGCAGCTCGGCGTCCCGGTCGCCGGGCAGGCGCTCGAAGCCCCGCTCACGCGTGCGCTCTCAGGGTTGGGCCGTGGCCGAGAGCCGTCACAGGCCCGGCCGCGTCCGACGCAGGCCGACCTCGACGCGGCGAGGGACCGGACGATTCCCGATGTCATCGCGGCTCGGCCTGCGCGTGGTGTTCGCGGGCATCAACCCCGGCCTGTACTCCGCCGCCACCGGGTACCACTTCGCCCGGCCCGGGAACCGCTTCTGGTTGGCCCTGCACCGGTCCGGCTTCACCGGGCGCGTCCTCCGGCCCGACGAGCAGGAGCAGCTGCTCGGCCTCGGGCTCGGCATCACCAACATCGTCGCGCGCGCCACCGCCCGCGCGGACGAGCTCCGCCCCGAGGAGTTCCGTCGCGGGCGCGCTTCGCATACTGAACGAAAAGATCGCCCGACTGCAGCCACGCTGGCTCGCGGTCGTCGGGGTGACCGCCTACCGGGCGGCGTTCGGCCGCCCGCACGCGGCGGTGGGCCCGCAGGACGGGGCCATCAGGGAGACCCGGCTATGGGTGCTCCCAATCCCAGTGGCCCCAACGCGCACTGGGCGCAGACTCCCTCGGGGCAGAGTTCGCCCGGCTGCGCACCGCGGCGCGGGTAGGCCGGGCGGCCGCTGGTGAGGCGAGGCTGGCCAGGACGTTTGCGAGCAGGGAGTCCTGCAGGTGAGTGACGAGAAGACACTCAAAGCCGTCGGAGGCGACCGGGACGGCGGCGCTCATGGCCGGCTGGTCGCACGGGCACCGCGACGTGTCCGGCGGCTGGCTGCGGCCGACCGTGTTCGGCGCGGTCGACGGGCTGGTCACCAACGCCTCGCTGATCGCCGGGCTCGGCGGCGGCGGCGTGAGCCGCGCACACGGTGGTCCTGACCGGGGTGGCCGCGCTGGTGGCTGGCGCGTTCTCGATGGGCACCGGGCGAGTACGTCTCGGTGACCAACCAGAACGAGCTGGTGCACGCCGAGGTGGCCCTCGAGCGCAGGATGCATGGCCCAGTTCCCGGCCGCCGAGCAAGCGGAGCTGGCCGGGTATTTCCGCGCTTATGGCGCCGATCCGGAAACCGCGGCCCGGATGGCCACCGCGGTGTCGCAGCGACCCGGACACGGCGCTGCGCGTGCACACCCGCGAGGAGCTCGGCGTCGACCCGAACGAGCTGCCGTCCCCGGTCCTGGCCGGTCTGGCGTCGCTGCTCGCGTTCTCCCTCGGCGCCCTGGTCCCGCTGCTGCCCTACCTCATAGGCCTGCCCGTGCTCACAGCGACGCTGGGCATCACGGCGGTGGCCCTGGTCACCGGCGGGATGATAGTGGGTCAGCTGACCGGGCGGTCCGTGCTGCGCTCGGGCCTGCGCCAGCTCGCCCTCGGCGCGCTGGCCATCGGCGTCACCTTCGCCGGTCGGCTACCCTCATCGGCGGCGGCCACGTCACCTGAGCGCCCGGTCGGCGCTTGCAACTGCCCGGGCCGACCTCGCAACCGCCCTCAGGCCCGACTCTTCACGGGTCCTTAGTCATGATCACGTCCTGATTTGGGGCTGGTATTTGCACGAAAATCCGTGATAAGTCGCGAGATGATCATGGCCTGCGCGGGAAGCAGGGGCCGGATGGAAGCCCTGCGGCCTGCCGAGGCCCGGGTGGGGCGGCCAGTGGGGCTAGGACCCCCGCCGCCAGCGCTGTCACTCTGCTGGTTTCCGCCGGTCTGCTGGGACCCGGATATCGGGAGCCGGGCCGGGGTGTGAGGCGCTGATGACCTTGGCGACGGCGGTCACCAGGAACAGCTGCCCGATGAGCATCTCGGCCACCGCGAAGGCTCTGGCCCGGGTTGTAAGCCGGGACGAGGTTCCCGTACCCGGTCGTGGTGAGCGTGGTGAAGGAGAAGAACAGGTCCTGCGGGATCTTCCCGTCCCCGCTGCCGCCCCGAAGAACGCGCTCGGCTGGACCACGCCCAGGAAGCGGTAGACGAAGGCGAACAGCATCCCGACCAGCAGGTAGATGTCGATCGCCCCGAGGACCGTCTGCAGGTCCACCTCACGGCGGACGACGAGGCTGCGGGTGATCGAGAACGGCGCTATCAGGTAGAGCACCGCGCTCATGAACGCCACGGCGCCCGCGCCCGCGGTCTCCCGGCCGACGAACAGGTTGACGACGGCCGCGAGCGCGGAGATCAGGAGGAGCACGCCCGCGATCCGGCGCACCGGGCGGCGGGCGCGGGAGACGTGGAGCACCGCCCAGACCGTCGCGATCTGGACGGTGATCACCAGCGAAGCGGCCCACGGCGCGGTGACACCCACCGAGAACCCGTAGGTGAACAGGATCAGCAGCAGGACCGAGCCGTAGCTGTCGGGCGAGACCATGGCGCGGGCCAGCCGCCGGAGGGGTGGCGACGCGCCGATGCCGACGCAGCCGGGTCAGCGGGGTCAGCCTGGCCGGTCGGCTCGTTCGGAGAATCCGTCATAGATCAATCTTCCTCCCACCCCGGGCCGTCGCAGGTCAGCGCCAGCCGGCACCGGAGCGCCGGGCTGTGCAACAGCCTGGCCGACCATGCTTCGCCCGGGCGCGGGCGGGCCGTCACCACCCGGCCGGGTGACACCGCAGCGGCGCGGCGCGACCGCCATCCACGTGTGAGCAGCCTGGCAGGCTGCGCTAAACCGCTGTTCCGGGGCGCCGTGCTGCACGTCGCCCGCCGCCGCGATACTGGGCGCCAAGCGGACTGAGGCGGGCGCCCGGCGGCGCTAGCCGGGTGGCTGGCCCGCCCCCGCCGCAGCCGCCGCCAGATCATCCGCTGCGTGGACAGGCCCCCGGCGCCGACCACGATCAGCAGGACCACGTTCAGCAGCAACTGCTCCAGCGAGCCCCAGGCCTCGCTCCAGCTGGCGTACGCGACGGACACCCCCACCGAGGCCGCGGCCGGGATGGTGGTGACCGAGATGAACACGCCGATGAGGGCGTTGGCCCGGGACTCGGTCAGGGATATCACGCCGACGAGCCCGGCCAGGATGGCGACGATGACGGAGAACATGTTCGGCGTGTTGATGAGATCGGCGACCGGCCTGACCCCCTGCAGGAACTCGGCCGGGGTGTCGCCCGAGGCCCGGACCGCCAGCCCGAACAGGAGCGTCACCACGATCGCCACGAAGAACCCCAGCAGCAGGGCGAGCGATCCGTCGCGCGCCAGCGGGCGGTCCCGGAGGCTGAGGCCGAGCGCCACCGCGATGATCGCGTTGTACTCGGGGCCGACCACCATGGCGCCCACGATGAGGATCTGGGAGTTGGTCAGGATGCCCACCGCGCCGATCAGCCCGGCGATGGTCAGCAGGCCGTAGAAGCTCGGCGGGTAGATCGCGCCACCCCGGATGACGGCCTCCACCATCTCCCACACCGGGGCGGTCTCGCGCCGGAGCAGGCCGGTCCTGGCCACCGGGCCCGCGGCCGTCAGCGTGGCGTCCACCCGCTCGACCGAGACCGAGCCGTGCCGGGCGAGGCCGAGCTCGCGCAGTTCCCGGAACACCGGGTTGGCGGCGCCGTCGCTCAGGTCGAAGTGGACGGCGTCACCCTGCGGCTAAGCGGACGGCCTCGCGCAGCACCACCAGGTTCTGGACGCCGTCCGCCGCCGTCAGCCGTTCGACCAGCGGGCCGGTCAGGCTGGCCGGGCTCACCACCCGCACCCGCAGCATCACGCACCCGTCGGCCCGGGTCCGGGAGCACCGTGGTCTGGTCAGTTGTCATCGCCAACCCGCCGTTTCCGTGGCACCGGGGACCCGTCTGCTCCCGCGTGGTCCCGCGGACCCCTCAGCCTGGTGGCGCACCCGGGCCGCATCCGCCGCACCGGCTGCCTGCGTACACCATTCGGCCCGCGGCCCGGCCGCCGCGACACCCGTACCGGGTGAGGCAGGCATGGCCGCCGGTGGCCGCGGTCACGCCGGGCACAGGGCCGCCGCCGCGATCTTCCGGAATGACCGGCGGGCGTGGCCGCCGGTGCCCCGGGCTGGCCGGGCCGCTACAGCCCGCTGGCCGAGCTGGCGCTGCCGCCCATGTTCGGGCACGGATGTCCCGTCCCGCTGCCGCCGGGCGCCGACGGGCTCGCCGACGGTGACGGGGCCGCCCGGGACGAGGTGCCCGGCGTCTGTGAATTGGCCGTCCCGTGTGTGCACCGGTGGAGGCGCTGGCCATGGTCAGGCCCAGGGCCAGGCTGGCCCCCAGCGCTCCCGCGCCGACCGCGGTGCCGATGAGTGGCCGGGTGATCCTCACGTGGTTCTCCTTCGCTCCGCCGGGCCTGCATGAGCCCGCGGAGACCAGTAGGGCAGGCGTGCCTGGCAGGTGGCTGGGCGGTACCTCTCAGTCTCGTCTCAATCCCGGTCTGGCTCCTCCGCCCACAGCGCGCGCACCTCGTCGATCGTGTCCGCCTCCGATGCCGCCTTGTCCGGCCGGTGGCGCAGCACCCGGGCGAAGCGCAGCGCCAGCCCGCCCGGGTACCGCGGGCTGGCCTGGACCCCGTCGAAGGCGACCTCCACGACCAGCTCGGGCCTGACCCGCAGCACGCCCCAGGCGTCCCGGAGGTCTCCCGCCGGGCGGGACTCCGGCGGTTCGGCCAGCTCCAGCAGCCGGGTGGTCTGCCAGGTGAGCATCTCGTCGGTCAGGCCCTTGAACGTCTTGCCCAGCATGACCAGGCCGCCGGAGACGGGATCGCGGGCCCCCAGGTGGAGATTGGACAGCCAGCCGCGTCGGCGCCCATGGCCCCACTCGGCGGCGAGCACGACCAGGTCCAGGGTGTGCCGTGGTTTCACCTTGATCCACTCACTGCCGCGCCGCCCGGCGGCGTAGAGCGCGGACGGGGACTTGACCACGACGCCCTCGTGGCCCGCGTGCCACCGCGTCGGCGAAGAACGCCTCGGCCGCCGCCGCATCCGCCGTCACCAGGCGCGGGATGAGCAGATCCGCCGGCAGTGATGCGCGCGAGCAGGGCGTACCGGTCGCTGGCGGGCTCGTCGATGAGGTCGGTCCCGTCCAGGTGAAGAAGGTCGAAGAAGAAGGCGGTGAGCGGCACGTCCGCCCGCTGCCGGGCGACATCCGATCTGGCTGCCGGTCCGGCTGGCGGTGACCTGGAACGGCCGCGGCTAGACCCGTCGGGGCGCAGCGCCACCGCCTCGCCGTCCAGGACGGCCGCCCGGACGTCGAGCGCGAGCGCCGCCTCGGCGATCTCGGGAACCCGCGCGGTGATGTCGTCGAGGGTCCGGGTGAAGACGGCGACCCCGGAGTCATCCCGGTGGACCTGGATCCGGATCCCGTCGATCTTCCACTCCACCGCGGCGGGTGAGACGCGCGCGAAGGCGGCCGCCACGCTGCTCGCCGACGAGGCCAGCATCGGCCGCAGCGGGCGCCCGACCTGCAGGCCGAACGACCGCAGCGCGGCTGACTGCGGCATGCGGCCGCGGGGGCGGTCGTCCCGGCCGCCGCGGCGGCCGCGGACGCGGCCGCCGCCACGGGCAGTGATCCGCCCAGCAGGTGCGCCCGCCTGACCTCGCCGGCTAAGCACCCCGGCGGCGCGCGCGACCGCCTCGATCATCACCCTTCGAGCGCGCCCTGGTGCAGTTCCCCGCGATCAGCCGGGTGAGGAAGTCGCGCTCGCCCGCGGTGGCCCGGTCGAACAGGCTCAGCCAGCATGCGCCTGCGCGCCGCCTGGGCCCGGCCCCGGTCACCGCGCCCACCTCACCGAACACCGCGTCTGACCTCACTCACGGTGAGGACAGGCGCCGGTCTCCTCCACCGCGCCGTCCCCGGTGGGCAGCCCGCCGAGGGCCGCGTAGCCCACGCCGATCTGGCGCTGGAGCAGCTCGCCGGAGAGGAAGGCGACCACGGCCAGCACCTCTGGGCTGGCCGTGCGGAGCAGGCCGGCGATCTCGTCGATCTTGACGCTGCGCCGCGGGGTCGCCGCTACGGCCTGCGATGTGAGCACGAGCTCGGTCAGCAGCACAACCGCATTGTGCCCGACTGCCCGGACGCTTCAGCGGCCCGGCGTGGCGGCTCACGGGCGGGCGGCCTGACGGCCCGTCCCGGCGGCGGCCGGTGAGCGGTAAACCGCCGGGCCAGGTCGTCGGGTCAGGTGGCCTGGCCCTGCCCGTTGACGTCCGCGGCCGCCATCTCCGGCGCCGTGTCCGCCGAATCGGCGGCCTCGCCGGGCTCGGCGGCTTCCGTGGCCGGGGCCGAGTTACGCCGGTTCATGATGACCACGGCGGCCGCGGCGCCGCCCGCGATCAGGACGGCCCCATCCACGACCGCTATACCAGCGGCGCCGGGGGGCTTGGCCGGGACGGGCTCGATCCGGCGGGCGTAGGCGGACAGCGCGGCGGCGATCCTGGGTGCCCACTGTTCCTGCAGGGCCTGCGCCGCCAGGTCGAGCCGCGGCGCGGTCCATGCCCGGGCTCCGTAGATGCCCTGCCGCGCGGCGACCTGGGCGTTGGCCGCTAACGGGGCGAGCTGGGTCTGGGCCGCCAGCTGGCGGGCGCGCAGATACTGCTGCTGCCTGGCGGGCCCGCTCCTGCGCGGCCAGCCCGGCGGTGCCGTTGGCCTGGCTGGCCTGTTTCGTCGTTATGAGGGACACGTGTAACCTCCCTGTGCTTCCGCCTGTCTCACTTCCCCGCGCCGGCGGGCTCAACCATTGTCGCCGTTTTCGCCCCCTCGGCCAGGTCGTGGCAGGATGGCCGTGACTGCGCCCGTAACCACGGAAAGGGGCCGCCGTCACCGCTGCCTGGCCGTGCGAGGATGCCAGCCATGACCACAACGCTTACTGCCACACTGCTCACCAACCAGGGCCCGATCGTGATCCGCCTTTTCCCGATCACGCCCCCAAGACGGTGCGCAACTTCGTCGACCTCGCGCAGGGGGCCGGGAGTGGACGGACCCGCGGACCGGCGCGCCACGACCGGGAAGCTCTACGACGGGACCATCTTCCACCGGGTCATCCCCAACTTCATGATCCAGGGCGGGGACCCGCTCGGGACCGGCACCGGCGGCCCCGGCTACCAGTTCGCCGACGAGTTCCACCCGGACCTGGCAGTTCGACCGGCCGTACCTGCTCGCCATGGCCAACGCCGGGCCGGGCACGAACGGCTCGCAGTTCTTCATCACCACCGTCCCCACCCCGCACCTGAACCGCAGGCACACCATCTTCGGTGAGGTCATCCAGGGCCAGGAGGTCGTGGACCAGATCAGCCACACGCAGACCGACGGCCGGGACCGGCCGGTGAAGGACGTCGTGCTGGAGTCCGTCGTGATCGAGGGAGCCGACGGCGTGCCGGAAGACACGGCCTAGGCCATGGAGCCGCGCCTGGCGCCAGGCACCGGCGGCGGGGCCGGGATCCCCACCTGTTTCCGGCACCCGGAACGGGAGACCTACCTGTCCTGCGTCCGGTGCGGGCGCCCGGCGTGCCCGGAGTGCCTGCGCTCGGCGCCGGTCGGCCAGCAGTGCGTGGAATGCATCAGGGAGGCAACCGGGGGCCCGCACGCCGACCACCGTGTTCGGCGGGCGGGCGGTATCCGGCGCCCTGGTCACCTACACGCTCGTCGGCCTGAACGTCCTTCTCTACCTGGTCGAGTGGGTGTACCCGCGGATCGTCGGCTACCTCGACCTGGTCGGCCGCGCCCACGACCCCAGCCTGCACAACCAGCTCGTCGGCGTCGCGGCGGGCCAGGAGTACCGGCTCATCACCTCGGCGTTCCTGCATGAGCCGGGGTTCGCCGGGTTCGGCCCGGCCCACATCATCTTCAACATGTGGGCGCTGCTGCGTGGTCGGCCCGGCGCTGGAACGGCTGCTCGGGCGCCTCCGCTTCCTGGCCGTGTACCTGCTCAGCGCGCTGGGCGGCGCGGTCTTCTTCTACTGTCCTGGTCCCCCGAACCAGCACGGCTCTGGGCGCCTCCGGGTGCCGTCTTCGGGCTGTTCGGCGCCTGGTTCGTGGTCTCGAGGCGGCTGCAGGTCGACTCCCGGGCGATCGTCATCCTGATCGTCATCAACCTGGCGTTCGGCTTCGTGGTGTCCGGCATCGCCTGGCAGGACCACGTCGGCGGGCTGATCACCGGCGGGCTGCTCACCGCGGCCTACGCCTACGCGCCGCGGCAGCACCGGGCGCTCGTCCAGGCGGGAGCGACCGTGGCGGTCGTGGCCGCTGCTGGTCGCCGCCGTCATGATCAGGAACGGCCAGCTCGCGGCGTCCGCGCTGGGCTGAGCCCGGCCGCCGAGCGGGCGCCTGGGCGGCGGGCGGTCCCGGCTCAGCGGCGCGCCCGGCGCTACCGCCACTTGGTGCGCGAGCCCGAGGCCCGCGACGATGAAGCGCGAACCCGATCGCGAGATTCCAGGGCCCCAGCGAGGGCAGCGGCAGGTTCCTGGCTGGTGATGTAGAACAGCGCGATCCAGGCCACGCCGACTATCAGGCAGCCGACCATGGTGGGCACCAGCCAGCGGGGCTGACCTTCGCCTTGGAGGACCGTGGCGGCGGGGTGTAGACCGCCTTCGTCCGGCTGCGGGACTTGGGCACGTTGATCTCCTGGTCCGGGTGTGGCGCGGCCGGGGCACCCGGGGAGCACCGGTCCCGGTCACCGCGCACACGGCGTCAGGGGCCAGCGTAGTGGCTCCGCCGCCCGCAGCGCGAGACGGCGCTGGCCCGGCGGTGCTGCTGCCTGGTCGTGCTGCCGGGCGGTCCGCGCCGGGTTGGCGGTCAGCCTCCCTGAGGTCGGGGTCGCGCGTCGGGCTCGGCGTCGGGGTCGGCGAGGTCGGGGTTGGCGTCGGCGTCGGCTGGTTCTTCACCACGCTGAGGATGATGGCGGTGTCGGTGGGAACCGTCAGGCCCCCCTGCGGGCTCTGGTTGACCACGGTCCCGTCCTGGATCCCGGGGTTTGACACCTCACTGATCTGGATGTTGTTGAAGCCCTGGGCCCTCAGGGCCGCCTCGGCCGCATCCACCTGCTGGTTGATCACGTTGGGGACCTGCGCGCCGCCAGGCGAGACGAAGATCGTGACCCGGCTGCCCTTGCTGGCCAAACGTGCCCCCGAGGGGGTTCTGGCGGACCACGGTGTTCGCCGGGGCGGTCGAATTCTGGTCGGTCACCTCTTTGACCTGGAAGCCCTTGTTCACCAGCGTGTTGTGGGCGTTCGTTTCCGACTGGTGAACGACGTCCGGGACCTGGACCTTCCGGGGCGCCGCGCTGGAGACGAAGAGCGTCACCGTCGTCCCGCGGGCCACCAGGCTGCCGTTCGCCGGGTCGGTGCTGATCACGATCCCCTTCTGCACGGTGGCATTCGGCCGGTCTGACCTCCTTGGGCGTCAGCCCGGCCTTCGTCACCTGATCGGTGGCCTGCTTGACCGGGAGCCCGCTGACCTGGGGCACCGCCACGCCGCCGCTGCCGCCGAAGAACGCGTAGGCCACCCCGCCGAGCACCGCGAGCACCAGCAGCGCCCCCAGCGCCCACCACAGCCACGTCCGGCGCCGCATGCCGCCGCCGCCCTCGGTGTAGTCGCCCTCCTCCGGGCCGTATTCGTAGCCGGGAATGGCCCGGGTCGGCCCGGCCGCCATCGTGGCGCCGCCGGCTAAGCCATCCGCTGGGTGGTCCCGTAGCCCATCGTGCGCGGCGCGGCGACCGGCACGCCGGACAGGGCGCGCTGGATGTCGGTCCGCATGTCGGCCGCGGACTGGTAGCGCTGCGCCGGGGTCCTGGCCATGGCCCGCAGCACGATGGAGTCGGCCCAGGCCGGGATCTCCGGGTCCAGTTGCGAGGGCGGGACCGGGTTCTCGCGCACGTGCTGGTAGGCGATGGCCACCGGGAGTCGCCCAGGAACGGCGGCCTGCCGGTCAGCAGCTCATACAGCAGGCACCCGGTCGAGTACAGGTCGCTGCGGGCGTCCGACCCGCTCGCCGCGCGCCTGCTCGGGCGACAGGTACTGCGCGGTGCCGATCACCTGCGCGGTCTGGGTCATGGTGGCCTGCGCGTCGCTGACCGCCCGGGCGATGCCGAAGTCCATCACCTTGACCTCGCCGGTGCGGGTCAGCATCACGTTGCCGGGCTTGATGTCGCGGTGCACGATGCCGTTGCGGTGGCTGTAGTCCAGCGCCCGCAGCACTCCGTCGGTGATCTCCAGCGCCCGTTCGGGCAGCAGCCGCCGGTCGTCCGCGCAGCAGGTCGCGCAGGGTCCGGCCGTCGACGTACTCCATCACGATGTAGGGCACGTGCGAGGGCCCGTCGTTGTCCTCGCCGGTGTCGTAGACCGCGACGATCGACGGGTGGTTGAGCGAGGCGGCCGACTGTGCCTCGCGGCGGAACCTGGCCTGGAACGTGGCGTCCCTGGCCAGGTCCTCGCGGAGCGTCTTCACCGCGACGATACGGTCGAGGCGGATGTCGCGTGCCCGGAACACCTCGGCCATGCCGCCCCGCCCGACGATGCCGTCGAGTTCGTAGCGGCCGCCGAGAAGCCGCGGCTGTGTCATGTCTCGCACTTCCGTAACCGTCCTGGGTCGTAGTCAACCGTGCACCGGGGTGACGTGTCACTCCGGCGCGCGGGCCTGCCTGGACCAGGTGCCACCTGGCCGTTCTCTGCGTGCCCCGGGCGCTCATCACTTCGCCTGCGAGGCCAGGTATGCCTGGATGATCTTCACCGCGATCGGCGCGGATGCGTCGGCCCCAGCCCGCCCCCTTGACTATGACGCCGACCGCGATCTGCGGGTTGCTGACTGGCGCGAAACAGGTGAATACCGCGTCGTCGAGCCCGGTGTTGTTCACGCCGGTCTGCGCCGTCCCGGTCTTGGCCGCGATGGCGATGTTCGGGAGGGAGGCCGTTTCGTGAGCGGTGCCGTAGGGCTGCTCGACCACGGAGACCATCATCTGGGACATGCTGGCGGCCACGCCGGGGGCTCACGGCCTGGCTCAGCGGGGCGGGCTGGGCCGTCTCCAGCGGGGTCAGGTCCGGCGCGGTGACCTTCTGGACCATGTAGGGGGTCATCAGCGTGCCGTTGTTGGCGATCGCCGCCGAGAACATGGCCTCCTGGAGCGGCGTGACCTGGTCGTTGTACTGGCCGATCGCCGAGCACGGCGGTGAGCGCGGGGTCGTTGCCGGGGATCGGCGGGTACGTGCTCGCCGACACCGGGAGCGGGATCCTCAGGTTCGCGTCGTTCATGCCGAACTTGACGGCCTGCTGCCTGATGGCGTTGTCGCCGAGCTGCATGCCGAGGTTCCCGAACACCGTGTTGCAGGAGACGGTGAAGGCAAAGATGAGCGGCACCTTGCCGTTCCCGGTCGGGTTGCTGCCGTCGTTGCAGGCCGAGTTGTCGAAGTTGATCAGTTCCTTGGTGGTGCCGGGCAGCTTCAGGTTGGTCGGCGCGTACACCAGGTCTGCGGCGTGTACGTTGCCGGTGGCGAAGGCGGTCGAGCCGGTCACGACCTTGAAGGTGGAGCCGGGCGGGAAGGTCTGGTTGATGGCCCGGTTGAGCAGCGGCTGCCGGGGTCGTTGAGGTAGCGGTTGTCGATCCGCTTGAGCTGGGCGCTGTCGAACGTCGCGTACCGGTTCGGGTTGAAGGTCGGGTAGGACGCCAGGGCGAGGACCGCTCCGGTCTTCGGGTCGAGCGCGACCACGCCGCTGGGCAGCCCGGTCTCCTTGAGCGCGTTGTAGGCCGCGGTCTGGGCGGCCGAGTTGACGGTGAGCTGGACGGTCGCGCCCTGCTTCGGCTTCCCGGTGACCAGGTCGATCAGGTTGTGCACCGTGAGCTGCGCGTCCGACCCGGACAGGAACTTGTCCTCCGCCTTCTCGATGCCGGTGGCGCTGTAGAGCGAGTCGTACCCGGTCACCGGCGCGTAGGTGGCCGGGTCCGGGTAGGACCGCTTGTAGCTGTAGATGCCCCTGACGTGGACCGACTCGGCGATGGTCTTGTTGTCGGCGGTAAGGATCGAGCCCGCGCTGGAACTGGTACTGCTGGGAGAAGATCCGCGCGTTCCCGCGCTGCACGGCCAGGCTGGAGGGCTCGAAGGCCTGCACGTAGTTCACGCTGATCATCAGCAGCAGGAACATCGCCAGGACGACGAGTGCGATCCGGCGCAGGGCGCGGTTCATCCGCCCCTCACCACCTGGGTCATCCCCTCTTCCTGGATCGGCTGGGGTGCGGGCGCGCCGCGCGGTGTCGCTGATCCGCATGAGCAGCGCGACCAGCATCCAGCTGGCGACCAGCGAGGAGCCGCCCTGGGACAGGAAGGGGGTGGTGATCCCGGTCAGCGGGATGAGCCGGGTGACGCCGCCGACGATGACGAAGACCTGCAGCGCGAGCACGAACGCGAGCCCGGTGGCCAGCAGCTGGAGAACGGGTCGCGGACCGCGACCGCCGCCCGCAGGCCCCGCTCCACGATCAGGCCGTAGATCAGCAGGATCGCCATCAGGCCGGTGAGGCCGAGTTCCTCGCCGAAGGCGGTGAAGATGAAGTCGCTCTGCACCAGCGGGGTCCAGTACGGCTGGCCGTTCCCGAGGCCGGTGCCGAGCACCCCGCCGAAGCCCATCCCGTACAGCCCCTGCACCAGCTGGTAGGAGCTGTGGTACACGTTCTGGGCGGCGAACGGGTGCAGCCAGATGTCGACCCGCTCGCCGACGTGGGCGAACAGCTTGCTGGCCACGTAGGCGCCGGACACGAACAGCACACCGCCGATGAGCAGCCACGACGTGCGCTGGGTGGCCACGTACAGCATGACCAGGAACATGCCGAAGAACAGCGCGGACGTCCCGATGTCGGTCTCGAAAACGAGGATGAGCAGGCTGGCGCCCCAGGCGATGAGCACCGGCCCGAGGTCCCGCGCGCGCGGGCAGGTCGATGCCGAGCACCCGCTGGCCCGCGAGCGAGAGCACGTCCCGCTTGGCGACCAGGTAGCTAGGCTGAAGAACACGGCCAGCGCCAGCTTGGCGAACTCGCCCGGCTGGACGGAGAAGCCGCCGATGCTGATCCACACCTTGGCCCCGTTCACCTCGCTCAGCGAGGCCGGGAGCAGGGCCGGGATGGCCAGCAGCACCAGCCCGACGGCGCCCAGGGTGTAGGTGTAACGCTGCAGCGTGCGCGGTTCCCTGACCAGCGCGAGCACCGCGATGAACGCGGCCACGCCCACCGTGCTCCACAGCACCTGGAAGATCGTCGACGACGTGCTCATGGTGCTGATCACGCGCCCCGCGTTGCCGTCGCGCCCGGACTGCTGCAGCCGGTAGATCATCACGATGCCCAGGCCGTTCAGCAGCGCCGCGAGCGGCAGCATCAGCGGGTCCGCCCACGGGGCGAGCCAGCGGATCGCCAGATGGGCCAGCAGCATGAGCAGGGCGAAGGCGAGCCCGTAACCCAGGATCCCGGCCGGGATCCGGCCGGTCATGCTCAGGCCGACGCTGGCGTAGGCGAACAGCACCACGGCGACCGCGAACACCAGCATGGCGAGCTCGGTCCGGCGGCGCCCGCGCGGCATCGGCACCGGGCTCTGCTGCGCCGCATGCACCGGCGCGCGCATCGGCCCGGTGCCCGCTGGATCACCTGGCTGGCCCGGGGTGGCCACCACGCTCACGACGTCGCCCCGGTCCCCGCTGCCGCGCTCTGCGGCGGGCACTGCGCGGGATGCTGGGAGCGGTCCCGGCGGGCTTGACCGGCGGGGTGGCGATGACCTTGCCCGCCTTGTTCCTCACCGGCGCGGTGGTGTGGTGCTCTCTTCTTGTAGGCGTTCAGCAGCTGTGGTGTACTCCTGCTGCTTGGCCTGGAAGGCCTGGAATGACTTGTAGGCGGCCTGGCACATCTGGTACTCGCCGCGGATTCTCCCCACGATGGCCTGGGCGTGCAGCCAGGCTGGTGGCGCTGATGGTGGAGCGGACCGCCCCTGGTCGGTGACCGGCACGGCGGCCAGCGGGATCTGCGTCCGCTGGTAGATGCGGGACAGCTTCAGCGCCGGCCACGTTCTGGTTGATCCCGCGGAAGATGGCGACGTGGCCGGCGTCCTCGCCCACGAAGTACTGCATCTGGGTGTAGCGCCATCCCGCGTACCCGGCTCCGATGATCACGATGAGCAAGAGGGCGACCAGGGCTTTCACGATCGGCCAGCGCCGCCGGGCCTGTTCCTCCGGCTCGGCGTCGTCCACCGGGGCGGATCCCGCCGGCGGCGCGGGGCGCCGGGTCGTCGTGGGCGATCACGATGGCGGCCTGCGGAGCGGTCTGGGTGAGCACGGTGCGGCTAGACCGTGGTTTCCGAGCGCATCGCGTGCCGGCCGCTGCCGTTGGAGGCGGCGCCTGCCAGCACCGACACCTCGCTGGGCGGCCGGACCGCGGTCGCGCTGTCCACCACGTCGGCGACGATGCAGGTGATGTTGTCGGGGCCGCCGCCCTGGATGGCCAGGTCGATCAGCTGGCGCACGGCGTCGTCGGGTTCGGCGACGGTGGCCAGCGTCCGGTGCAGGACCGGCTCGCTCACCACGCCGGACGAGGCCATCGGAGCACAGCAGGTAGCGGTCGCCCACCTGCGCCTCGCGTATCGACAGGTCCGGCACGACGTCGCTGCTGCCATCGAGCGCCCGCAGGAGCAGCGACCGCTGCGGGTGGGTGGCGGCCTCGTCGGGGCTGATCCGGCCGTCGTCGACCAGCGACTGGACGAGGGTGTGGTCGTGGGTGATCTGCTGGAGCTCGCCGCCCGACAGCAGGTAGGCGCGGGAGTCCCCGATGTGGCACAGGGCCACCCTGGTCCCGGACCAGAGCATGGCGGTGAGCGTGGTGCCCATGCCCCCGATGGAGGGATTGGCGGCGACCAGGTCATGCAGGTTCTGGTTGGCCCTGGCCACCGCGTCGGCCAGCGCGTCCAGCAGCTCGCTCGCGGGCAGGTCCTCGTCGAGGGCGGTGAGCACGTCGATGGCTACCGCGCTGGCGACCTCCCCGCGGCGTGGCCGCCCATGCCGTCGGCGACCGCCAGCAGGCGTGGGCCCGCGTACGCCGAGTCCTCGTTCCCCTCGCGGAGGAGACCGACGTCTGAGCGGACCGCGTAGCGGAGTGCAAGTGTCATCTGCGCAGTTCCAGGACGGTCTTGCCAATGCGTATCGGCACGCCGCTCGGCACCGGCGTCGGCTGGGTCACCTTCTGCCGGTCCAGGTACGTGCCGTTGGTCGATCCGAGGTCTTCAACAATCCACTGGCCGTTCTGGGGAAACAGCCGGGCGTGTCGGCTCGAAGCGTAGTCATCGGACAGTACCAGAGTGGCGTCGTTCGCCCGCCCGATGGTGATCTGCTGATCCGCCAGCCCGATGGAGGTGCCCGCCAGCGAGCCCCCGGTCACCAGCAGCCGCTGCGGCGCGCCCCGCCCGGCCGCCGGCGCGGGCCGCGGCGGCCGCTGCGCCTGCTGCGCCTTCTGCTGGCGGCGCTGCTGTCGGCCGGAGAGCGCCTGCCCGAACATGTCGGTGCGCACCACACCCACGGCCGCGATCACGAACAGCCACAGGACCGCCAGGAAGGCGAGCCTGATCAGGGTGAGGGTGAGGGCGTTCATCGGGTCATGTGTCCTCGGGTGGCCGTGACCGCGACTGCGGGCCGCTGGCAGCTGGTCGTCGGACCGCTGTTGTCTTTCACTGTGGCCCCTGCCAGCGATCAGTAAATACCGTCCCGGCGGAATACCAGGGTCGTGCGGCCAAGCGTGACGCGCGTGCCGTCGGTGAGTGAGACGCGCCTGACCGGCTCGCCGTTGACGAACGTGCCGTTCGTCGATCCTAGGTCGACGAGGACGACCTCGTCGTCTTCCACCCGCAGCTCGGCATGGTGGCGGGACACACCGGGGTCGACCAGCCGCAGATCGCAGTCGGTGCCCCGGCCGAGCATGGTGACCGGCGCGGTGAGCTCGTAGGTGCGCTGCATGCTGCCGTCCGCCCCCGGCTCGGGGCCGGAGACGAGCAGCCGGGGCCGCCCCGCGAAGGCCCCGTGCGGCCGGGGCAGGTCGCTGGCGGGACGCCGGATCTCCCGCCCTCGACCGTGGTGCCCCGGATGACGCCGGACCGGATCCGGAAGGTGCCCGTGGTCAGGTCGGGCAGGCCCTCGAAGCGCATCCGCACCGGGCCCACGAAGGAGTAGCCCTGCTCCTTGGCGTGCTCGCGAGCCAGCGTGGCGAGCTCGATCCCGAGGTTGTCCGCGTAGACCTCCAGGCGCTCGTGGTCGGTATCGGACAGTTCCACCACGAAATCGTTTGGCACCAGGCGTTCTGCCCTGCGCCACGATGGCGGCGCGGTCATCCATCTCGCGCTGCACCGCGCTGGCGATCTCCACCGGCTCGAGCTCGGATTTGAACGCCCGCGCGAAGGCGCCCTCGACCATGCCTTCGAGCCTTCGCTCGAAACGCTGCAGCACTCCCACCGGGCACCTCCTTCCCCTGCTCGCATCCGATCGTATCGGCGGTGAGGGCCAGCTTGGCGACGTGCTAACCTGACTCGTTGCCCTGGGCGGGTGGCGGAACGGCAGACGCGCACGGTTCAGGTCCGTGTGTCCGAAAGGACGTGAGGGTTCAAATCCCTCCTCGCCCACTCAGCACACTGGCCCGAGCCTATGTGCCCCTGCCACATTCGATACCCCCGAGTTACCCGCCGTCAGGCATGCCACTCTTACCCGCAAGCCACAGTTCCTGGAAGCCATAGTCTTCCCACCACTGGGCACCGGCTCGGGCCACGAGCGGAGCATCGTCGGCCGGCGGTGCGCCGCGGGTCACCACGGCCCGGGTCACCCGGCGTCAGGCTGGGTCAGGGCACGACGATGACCGGGCAGTGCGCGTGCCGGGCCAGCCAGCCCGGGACGGAGCCAGCCACGTGGTGCCAGCGGCGCCCCGGCGCGCCGATGACCAGTGCGTCGGCCGGCGGATCTCGTCGGCCGCGGCGGCCAGTTCCCAGGCCGGGCTGCCGCGCGCGGGTGACGATGTGTACCTCGATGCCGGCCCGGTCGCAGACCTCGTCGAGCTCGGCGAGCAGCCAGCGCTCGGTCTCCTGCCGGTCCCGCATCGCGCCGATCACCTGGCCGGTGAGGCGGCTCGCAGTAGACCGGCGGCGGGCTCACGTGGACGACCAGCGAGCGCCCGGCCGAGGCGGCGCGACAGACCCGCGGCATAGGCCAGCGCATGGCGGCTCGACGGCGAGCCGTCGTAACCGGCGACCACCGGATGGTCGAGCGCGCTCGCCGCGCTGGGCTGCGGTTCCTCGTCGCGGGCCCGCCGCCGCGGGCGGTCGGGGCTGGCCCGGGAGGGTGAAGACTCTGCCTGGTCCATGGCTTTGGTCGTCCTTGTAGGTTCCATGGTCCGCGCCCGGGAACACTTCCGCAATCTATGTTAGTTTTCAGTCAAACAACTATTAGGCCTGCGGCTCGGCGGACCAGGGCTCGGTCACGCTAGTGGCGCACCCACTGCGCCCGGACACGGCAGAATCGGTATTGTGCCTGAACTACCCGAGGTCGAGTCGCTCGCCATCTTCCTCCGGGAGCGTGCCGTCGGCCGGATCATCGACTGGGCCGCAAGCGCCACGTTCGCCGTGCTCAAGACCGTACCAGCCCGATCTGCGCGTGCTGACCGGCCGCGAGATCACCGGCGCCGCCCGCCACGGCAAGTTCCTCGACCTGGTGATCATGCCAGCGCCCGGGGTCCCGGTCGCGTCAGGCCCGGCCGGCGAGCTGCACCTGATCACCCATCTGGCCCGGGCGGGCTGGCTTCGCTGGCGGGACGACCTGCCCGACAAGCCGCCCCGCCCGGCAAGAGCCCGCTCGCGTTCCGGCTCCGGCTCCCGACGGCGGCAGCGGGTTCGACCTCACGGAGGCGGGCACGCGCAAGCGGCTGGCGGTCTACCTGGTGGAAGACCCCGCCCAGGTGCCGGGATCGCCTCGGCTCGGCCCGGACCCGCTGGCGGACTCCTTCACGGCCGAGACGCTGGCCGGGCTGCTCGTGTGGCCGGCTGCACGCAGATCAAGGGCGTGCTCAGGGACCAGAAGATCATCGCGGGGATCGGCAACGCCTACTCCGACGAGGTCCTGCACGCGGCGAAGATGTCCCCGTTCAAGCTGGCGGCCAGCCTCGACCCCGGACGAGGTCGCCGGGCTCTACACGGCGATGCGCAGCGCCTCCCTGAAGGAAGCGGTGGCCCGGTCGGCCGGGCTGGCCGCCGGGGAGCTCAAGGCGGAGAAGAAGGCGGGCCTGCGCGGTGCACGGCCGGGCGGGCCGAGCCCTGCCCGGTCTGCGGCGACACCGTGCGCGAGGTCTCGTTCGCCGACTCCGCGCTCCAGTACTGCCCGACCTGCCAGACCGGCGGCAAGCCGCTGGCCGACCGCCGCATGTCCCGGCTGCTGAAGTAGCGCCTGCCCGTACCTCAGGACGCAGCGTTGCCCATCGGTGACAGTAAGCCCAAAGTAGTCTTTCGTTACCCATGCCGCTGGAGGTGGCATGCGGCACTCCGCCTAGCATCGCCAGGGCGGTGGGCCCTAGGGAGGACGGCCTGGGGAGGGCGGTCCGGGGCGGAGATGTCCGGGTGCGTATTCACGTGTCCCTGCGGCTCGGCTGGCGCCATGCGCTCATCGCCGTCGGCCTGGGCCTGGCTAAGCCTGGCCGCGGCCGCCAGCGGCCGCCGCCACCATCAGCCGCAGCCGGCCACGCGGCTCGCCGCAGCCGGACCGGTCCAACGTGGGGGCACACCCACTCGCCGCAGCTGCTGAGCCAGCTCGCGGGCCGGCCGGGGCCGCACGCACCGCCATCAGCTCAGGCCACCAGCCACGGCGTCCGATCACGGGCGCGGCGCAGGGCGTGGACGTCGCGTCCTTCCAGCACCCGAGCAACGCGGCCATCAACTGGACAGCAGGTGGCCGGGGACGGGATCCAGTTCGCCGCGGTCAAGGCGACCGAGGGCGACTACTACCAGAACCCGCGTATGCCCTCACCGACCTGGCTGGCGCGCAGGCGGCCGGGCTCTCGGTGATCGCCTACGCGTTCGCCATCCCGAACGGCAACGGCAGCAGCGCAGAGCCCCGCCGTCCAGGCGCGACTACCTGCATCAGCTACCTGGGCGCCGGCAACAGCGGCGTGCCGGTGCTGCTGGACATCGAGTACGACCCGTATGTCGAGCACCGACAACGACCAACGCGTGCTACGGGCTCAGCCAGTCCGCCATGGTGAACTGGATCGCCGGGTTCGACGGCGAGGTGCAGGCCAAGACCGGCTGGCTGCCGATCATCTACACCACGGCAGGACTGGTGGAGCACCCTGCACCGGCGGCAGCACCGCCTTCGGGCAGACCCCATGTGGGTGGCCGACTTACACGACCGCGGCCAGCCCGGCCCTTCCGGCCGGGTGGGCGAGCCTGAGTCTCTGGCAGTACACCAGCACTCGGGCACCGTGAGCTAGGGATCAGCACCACCGGGCACACCGACCTCGACCAGCTCAACCCGGCCCTGGTCACCCTGCTCGACCCGGGTCAACCAGGAAGGGAGGCTGCAGGGCAGCCGCGGTCGCGTTCAGGTCAGCCAGGCCGACCCGGTCAGCGGCCAGGCTCCCTCGTTCTCCGCCACCGGTCTGCCGCCGGGGATGTCCATCAGCACAAACGGCAAGGTCACAGGCTGGCCTGCGCACGTCCCGGCACGTATCACCCGGTCGTGACCGCGACCGGCGGTCGGCGCAGTCCGGGTCGGCGTCATTCACCGTGGACGGTGACCGCTGGCGCCGGACCAGGGACCGGCCAGGCCTGTCCGGCTTGACCACCGGCGGCAAATGCCTCAACGACGTCGGCAACAGATCGGCGGACGGCACCCAGGCCGACATCTGGACGTGCAACGGGAGCACCGCCCAGCAATGGACGTACGTCAAGGACGGCACGCTCCGGATCCACGGCAAGTGCCTGGTGCCCCCGGTGCCAGCCCGGCCAGCGGCGCCAAGGTGGTGCTGGCGGCCTGCACCGGCAGCCCTGCGCAGCAGTGGTGGCTGACCTATCCGCGGAGCATCAGCCCGTCGCTGGGCGCGATCCCGATCACCCTGCTCAACCCGGCGTCGGGAATGTGCCTGTCCGATACCGGCTGGAGCACCACCAACGGGACCCGGCTGGTGGTGGGCTCATGCAACGGTTTCAAGAACCAGGCCTGGACGCTGCTAAGCCGGAGCCGGTGTCGTCACGAGATCCCGGGCAAATGCCTGGACGACAGCGGCAACAAGACCGCGAACGGCACCACAGATCGACATATCGTCCTGCAGCAGCACCAGCGGCCAGCAATGGACCACCGGGCCCGACGGCACCGTGCGGATCCACGGGAAGTGCCTGGACGTCCAGCAGGGCGGCACGGCCAGCGGCACCCCGGTTGACCTGTGGTCCTGCAACGGGACCGGCGGGCAGCAGTGGCAGCTGGTCCCCGGCAGTGGCGGGGTCAGCCTGGTGAACCCGCAGTCGGGCTGTGCCTGGCCGACCCGGGCGAATGCCACCGCCAACGGCACCGGGCTGCAGATCGCCACCTGTGCCAGCGCCACCGGGCAGGCATGGCGGGCCCAGTAGCCCCGAGCCGGGCTGCGCGCCGCAGCGCGCACCCTGCGACCTTGTGCCTTGCTGGGATTGACCGGCCGGACAGTGGCACGATGAAGCCGTGACACAGCAGCGGGCGGCCGCCGGGCGGGACCGGGTGGACGCGACGGCACGCGCGGTCGTGGAGAGCGCGGCCGACGCGATCGTGGCGTTCGGCACCGACCGCACCGTGCTGCTCTGGAACCCGGCCGCCGAGCGCATGTTCGGCTGGAGCGCGGCCGAAGTCCTCGGCACCGAGCCGCCGATCATCCCGGAGGAGCTGGCGGCCGAGCACAACGCGGTGCTGGAGCGCATCCGCGCCAGCGGCCAGATCTCCTTCGCCACCCGCCGCGCCCGCAAGGACGGCGCGCTGCTCGACCTGCGCATCGACATCAGCGCGCTGCGCGACCCGGCCGGGGAGGTCATCGGCTGGGTGAACGTCTGCCACCGGACCGGGGCGGACCAGGCCGCCAGGAACCACGTGGCGCAGCGCGCCCGGGTGGTGCGCAAGCTCGGGGACGTGGTCGCGGACATGACCGCCCAGCGGGACCTGGAGGCGGTGCTCGACCGCATCGCCGCCAGCCTGTGCGAGCTGACCGGGGCGGACGCGGGCGGGTTCGTGCTCATCGAGGAGGGCGGCTGCGCCTGGTCAGCATGGAAGGCCTCCCGGCCACCCTGCGCGGCCGCACCGCCGACCTGCCCACCAGCCTGGTCGGCGAGCTGATGCGGTCCGACCGGACCGTGATGATGACCACCGACGACGCGGGCGGGTTCGACGACCTGATCTGGTCGGCGCTCCCCGGCCTGCACACCATCGCGCTGGCCCTGTCGCACGTGGGTGACCGCCCCTACGGCGCCCTCTACGCCCTGTACAGCCGCGGCAAGGTCGGGCACGTCGAGCTGGAGCTCCTGGAGCTGATGGCTAAGCCACAGCCGGCGTCGCGCTCACCAACGCCATGGCGTTCGAGGAGGTGGTCCGCCAGCGCGCGCACGAGCGGGCGGTCATCGACGCCAGCGCCGACGGTATCGCCGTGCTCGACCCGGACGGCCTGATCCGGCAGTGGAACCCGGCGGCCCACAAGCTGACCGGGATGTCCGCGGACGAGGTGGCTGAAGCCGGGCGCCGCCGTTCCCGGTGCCCGAGCCGGGCGGCCCCACGCTGACCTACCGCCTGCCCAGCGGGCGCTGGCTGGAGGTGATGTGCAACGGGCTGAACGGCAAGCAGGAGCAGGTCGTCGACTTCCGTGACGTGACCGCGGCGAAGGAGCTCGAGGAGGCCAAGGACCTGTTCCTCGCCACCACCAGCCACGAGCTGCGGACGCCGATCACCGTGGTGCAGGGTTCGCCAGCACCCTGGCCAGCCGGTGGGACAAGCTGTCGGACGCCGAGCGCCGCAGCGCGGTGCAGACCATCGCCGAGCGGGCGGGGTCGCTCGGCCAGCTGGTGGAGCAGCTGCTGCTCGGCTCGCGGGTGAGCGCCGACCAGCTCACGGTGACGAACGGGGCGTTCGACCTCGGCCAGCTGCTGCGCGGCGCGGCGGTGGCGTTCCGCCCGCTGTCGGAGCGCCACACGCTGATCGCCGACATCCCCGATGACCTCCCGCCCGCCCATGGCGACATGACGGCCACCGACGTCATCGTCGGCCAGCTGCTGGAGAACGCCTACAAGTACTCACCCGGCGGCGGGACGGTCACGGTGCGGGCGCGGCCGTCCGGGAGTGGATCGAGGTCACCGTCGATGACGAGGGATCGGCATCGCCCCGGGCGATCACGAGCGCATCTTCGAGCGTTTCGTGCAGGGCGAGGCGGGCGACCGGCGCCGGTTCGGCGGCATCGGGCTCGGCCTCTACATCGTGCGGCAGCTGGCCCGGGCCCAGGGCGGCGAGGTGGCCGCCAGCTCGCGCTGACGGCGGCGGCACCCGGATGAGGCTGCAGCTGCGCCGGGCCGACCTGCCCAGCCCGCCCGCCTGACCCGGGCGCCGGGCCTGGGATCGGGCCGGAGGCGCCGGGCTGGCAGCGCCGGGCCGGGAGCTGCCGCGTTCGGCCTAGCCGGGCCGTCAGGGTTCCAGGGGCGCCTGACGGACTCGCGGACCAGTGGCTCGCCGCCGGTGGCGGCCAGGTAGGCGTCGATGATCCCGGGAACGTCATCGCTCGAGCCCGGACGATCTGGCCCTTCTCCAGCCAGATCACGCGGTTACAGGTCTCCTCGATCTGCGCCATGCTGTGGGCGACGATGAAAACGGTGCTAAGCCTGCGCGCGGAGCTCCTCGATCCGCTGGCGGCTCCGGACCCGGAACTCCGCGTCCCCGGTGACCAGCGCCTCGTCGATGAGCAGCACCTCGTGGCTGCGGGCGGAGGCGATGGCGAAGCGGAGCCGTGAGCCCATGCCGGTGGAGTAGGCGCGCATCGGCAGGTTGATGAAGTCCCCGACCCCGGAGAAGTCCACGATGCTCTGGTACCGGTCCTTGACCTCGCGCGGGGTCATGCCCATGGCCAGGCCGCAGACCACCACGTTGCGCTCGCCGGTGAGGTCTATCGAGGAGCGCCGCGTTGACGCCCAGCAGCGAGGCGTGGCCGGTGGTGTAGACGGCGCCCTGCTCGGGGAGCAGAGTAGGCGATCGCCCGCAGCAGCGTCGACTTGCCGGAGCCGTTGCGGCCGATGACGCCGACCGCGTCGCCGCGGTTGGCCACGAAGGAGACGCCGCGGATGGCGTGCACCTCGCGGACCGACGGGCGGTGCTGCCGGCGCAGCATGCGCAGCAGCGCCGTCGCCGCCGTGCCCTGGTCGGACTTCGAGCCGAACACCCGGTAGACGACGTGCAGGTCATCCACGACGACCATGGGGTCCGCCATCGTCTTGTCCAGTGGCTCAGCCGCGGCCATAGGTCACCTCCGCCCGCCAGAAGACGAAGTAGCCGATGACGAGCGCGAGCAGCGCCCACCCGACGCCAAAGAGCCACAGGGTGGGGCCGCCGACGACGAGGTGACAGTGGTCGAGCGCCGCCGGGTTGGTGGTGGGATGCGCCTTGACGGCCGCCATCTGCGCCTCGCACAGGGCGCGGTTGTAGGGCTGGTACGCGCCCACGGTGGTCCGCAGGGACGTCAGCAGCGAGTTCCTGACCAGCGAGATGTAGACCGCCAGCGGGTTGATCTGCAGCAGGTAGCTCAGCTTGGCGTGCAGGTAGAGGGTCGCCAGCGCGGGGATGAAGAACATGACCCCGGACACGTACATCCAGGTGCGCACGATGAACGGGATCAGCTGGCTGACGTCGTCCACACCGGCGCCGATGCGCGCGAGGATGAACCCCACCCCGACGTTGAAGAAGGACTGCAGCACGATCGCGCGGGACGGCCAGCAGCCAGTACCAGGTGAGGGGCTCGCCGAAGCCGAGCACGATCACGATCAGCACGACCATCGAGATGGCCATCTGCTGCAGCTCGATCAGCACGTAGCCCAGCGGCAGGCAGGCGCGGGGAAGTGCAGCGCCGGATCAGCGGCAGGCTGTCGTTGATCACCCGGGACGCGACGATGAACGAACGCTGGGTGAAGTTGAAGATGAAGACGCCGGTGACCAGGAAGGGGATGAAGTTGGGCACCCCGCGCTTGGTGTCCAGGATCACGCCGAAGATCAGGAAGTAGACGGCGGCGTTCAGCAGCGGGGTGAGGATCTGCCAGACCTGGCCGAGCCGGGCCTCGCTGTACATCGCCACGTTCCGCGCGGTGGCGAAGGCGACCACGAAGTGGCGCCGCTGCCACAGCTGCTTGAGGTAGGCCAGCGGGGACGGGCGCGCGGCGCTCGGCTCGAGCCCGTAACGGGCGGCGAGCTCGGGCAGCGGCTCATCCGGCAGCAGGCCCTGCGGCGCGGCCGCGTCTGCCACCCCGTCCTCGCCGCTCAGGGCGCCGGGCGCGCTCAGGGTGCCGCGGCCCTCCCCGCCGCGGTGCCCGCTCTCGCTCGCTCACGGTGCGTCCTCGCCCGCTCACCGCGGCGGGCCTGAGTTGTACGGGGCAACTATCACGCAGCGACTGTACCATCGGCGGAGTTGTGCGGTACAACTGTTCATGTGGATCCTTCGGTGGTGGACGCAGACCTCGACCGGCTCCTCGCGCGGTTGCTGCGCGTGATGAGCCCGGCCGCCGGGCCGGGGTCGGGGCGGCGCTGCGGCCGGGGACCGGGAACGGCCCGGACCACCCGACGAGCCCGGCCAGCCCGGCGACTCCGGCCAGCCTGGCCAGCCCGACGGGGCCGACCGGCCCGTCACGGAGCATACTGCCGCGGCCGAGGCGGCGTTCCCCGCGGTCTCCGCCTCGGAGGCCCGTGCCCTGATCGAGCTGCTCGCCGCGCGCGGCATCGCGCAGGGCCAGCTCGCTGCCCTGCTGGGCCTGGAGAAGAGCACGGTGAGCAGGCTGGCCCGTCGGCCTGGAGCGCAAGGGCTGGCTCAGGCGCGGCCGGGACGAGGAGAACCAGCGCTTCGTGCGCCTCTACCTCACCCCCGAGGGGCGGGTGATCGCCGCCCAGGTGTGGCAGGCCTGGCAGTCACGTCAGGCGCGGATCCTGGCAGGCCTGTCGGCCGAGGAGCGCGCGGGCCTGGCCGCCGGGCTGCGCGGCCTGGTCCGCAGGCCTGGCCGCCGAGGGGCTGCTCGAGGACGCCGCCACCGAGAGCTGGCTCGCCGGGCCCGCCCGGCCCGGCCGCGGCGGCGATGCCCGAGACGCGCCGGTATACCGAAACCGCCGTCCGCCCGGTAGTCGAAAGCGGAACCCGGTGCCGGGCAGGAACCGCCAGAGACCGGGCAGGAACCGCCGGATGGCGGGGCTGTGCACCCAGACGAGCACCCAGCCGACGTGCATCAGCCGTGCGCTGCGGCGCGCCGCGCGCAGCTGCGCGGAGGTATTCGGCCGCAGGCCTAGCCTGAAGCCTCAGCAGGGCGGCGTAGAAGGGACGGCGGGCGATCCCGGCCAGGGTGGTCGAGGGGATCCGGGACGCGTACCCGTCGGCCAGCGGGTGGCCGTCCGCGGTGGCGAGCACCATGCTCTCCGGCGGGAACGGTAGGCCGGTCACCGGCAGGCCGCCCCGGATGCCAAACGGAATGTCCACCACGATCGAGTGCGAATGATCGGCCGCGATCGGGGCATCGAGGGCGGGCAGGGCGGTCGGCATGACGCCGATCGGCCACATCCGGGTGGTGAGGTTGCCTGACCAGCCCGCCTCCAGGATGCCCAGCGCCAGCAGCACCACGAGCACCGGCCGGGCCCGCGCGCTGAGCCAGTTGACCGCCGCCCCGGCGAGCAGGGCGGCGGCGACCAGCCCGAGTTCGGTGAACCGGGCGGCCTCCCGGAAGTTGGCCAGGCCGGGGATCCGGACGAACCAGGTGAACGGCATGAGCGCGGACATAGCCACCCCGTGCCACTGCAGCGCGAGCGGGTGGTAGGCGCGGTTGAAGATCCACGGCACCGGGCCGAGCGCGAGCAGGGTGCAGCCGAGCCACAGCAGCCCGAGCTGGCGGGTACCGGGACGCCGCCACGCGACCACCAGCCCCACCAGCGCGGCCACGCTCACCACCAGCCCGTAGCCGATCACCACCCAGCACGCCCGGCCGTGGTAGTACAGCGCCGCCAGGCTGGCCATGCCGTACGCCGCCAGCCGGGGCGACGGCGCGAACATCTGCACCAGGCTAGCACCGGACCCGATGTAGTCGTGGTACATGACGTACGCCGGGGTGGACGCCCGCCGCTGGCCGCCTGCCAGATCATGGCGATGATCTGCGGGCTGGCGACGAGGGCGGCGGTCCCGGCGCACACGTCGGCGAGCCGCAGCCGGTCCCGCCGGGTCGAGCTGCGGTCGTCCGGCCCAGCCGGGCCAGCCGACCTGGCAGGGTTCATCCGGCCCGAGCGGAGTTCATCCGGCCCAGCGGATGACCCAGCCAGGCCGGGCGCACGAGCCAGGGGACCAGGATCAGGCCCGCCAGGATCGCCGCCAGCACCGCCGATTCCTGGTCGGTCAGCAGGGCCGCGCCGAGGATCGCCCCGAGGATGGCGGCCGGGCGGCGGCCCGGCGCGCGGCGCAGGCGGACCGCCGCCGCCAGCGTCAGCGGCAGGAACAGCGCGCCGAGGGCCAGGTTCAGCTGGTACCAGCTGCGCCAGGTGAGGTTGGACGACAGGCCGAAGAACGCGCCTGCGGCGATCGCGCCGAACCCGGTGGGCAGCCACAGCCGGGCCGCCCGGTACATGGCGTAGCACAGCAGGCCCGGGCAGGCGATCGACAGCAGGTTGTAGGACGCGCTCGGCCCGAAGGTGAGCGTGACCGGGGTCATCAGCGCGCCCGGCAGGGGCATCAGGGTGTGGTAGGCGAGCTGGGTGCCGACCGGGGCCGCGAGGTAGCCGGTCGCCCACGGGTTGCCGAGATGGTCCAGCTGGCGGGCGACCCACCAGAAGCCCCAGACGTAGGCGGCGGCGTCGCGGGTCGAGGGCAGCGAGTCGGCCAGGTAGGCCGCGCGGGGCCAGGTGACGGCAGCCCCCCGGCCAGGTAGCAGGCGAGCAGCCCCAGCTGCCGGGCCACTGCCGACCTGGGAGGGGTGCGCGCCGGGTCGGAAGGGACGCGCGCCGGGCGGTTGCGTGGCGAGGCAGCGAAGGGGTTGGACGCCAGGCCGGGTAGGTCAGCCAGCCGGGCGGGGAGGGGCGTGCACCGGGCAGAGACGGTGGCGCGGCGGGCGGCGCCGGGCGCCCACGAGGCGGCGCCTGGGTCATCACCGCCAGCGGCCGGGTCTCCGCATCGGGCTGACCGCCGGTCTCCGCGGGATCGATGTCCACGGGGTCGGCTGTGCCGGTGCCACCACCCCCGGTCGGCCGTTAACCTCCGGCTCCATTCGCTCTCCCTGTCGCCCCATCCCGGTGGCGGGCCATGCCTGCTGGGCCGGGCCCGGCCACAATTTCGTCAGAGGAGTTTTTCATATCCTGTGGCAGGAGCCGGTTATGACATTGACAAGCTTTGGTCATAACGAGAGCGGCCCCGAAACCCGCCGCCAGCAGGGATTTCTCCGACCTGCTTCCGGCAGGGGCGGACCATATCCAGCGTATTTGCGCGGGAAGTCAAGCCTCCGTCCGCGAGGAGCCGCCGCCTTTATGCAAAGCGGTGGTAACAGGTTTATATGGCCGATCTCTATTGCGCGAGCGTGCCGTGACCACCGGGCTCGTACTTGTATACGAGGACGTTGCCGTCCCGGTACTTATAGGTGAAGCCGGTGGCCTTGAGGTAGGGGAGAACGAAGCCGCTGATGCTGATGTTCCGCTTCCAGACCACCGCCCACCCGAGATGCATGCGGCGCGGCGTCCCGGCGGGCCGCGGCGAGCTGGGCCGGGGAGAGCTTGAGCTCGCTCAGCGGCGCCACCCCCACCGTCAGCGGGCACCCGGTGGCCTCCATCTGGTGGCCCCGGCGCAAGGTGCCAGGCGCGGGCAGCGCCCAGGGACAGGTCACCGGCCGCTGATGCTGCATGAGGTTCAGGTAGTAGTAGAAGGGGTGCGCCTGAATCGCGGTGATGGCGTACTTCGGGGCCCGCGAGGTGTAGGCGATCGCCCGCGGGTGGCCGTCCTCGGTGGCCATCACCATCGCCTTGGCGAAGAACGGCGAGCCGTAGACCGGGATCCCGCCCCGCATGCCGAACGGGATGTCCACCACGATCGAGTCCGAGGAGTCGGCGGCGATCGCCCGGTCCACCCTCGGGTAGCTGGTCGGCATGCGGCCGACCTTCGACGAGCCCGAGTAAGTAGGCTTCCAGGATCCCCAGCGCCAGCACCACCACGAGCAGCGGCTTGGCGTGGTAGCGGAGCCAGTTCACCGCCGCACCGGCGAGCAGGGCCGTAGGCACCAGCCCGAGGATCGCCAGCCGGTCCGCCTCCCGGAAGCTGGCCAGGCCCGGTATCCGGACGAACCAGGTGTAGGGCATGAGCCCGGACACCCGCACCCCGTTCAGGACAGCGCCAGCGGCAGGTACTGGTGCCTGCCGATCCACAGCGAGGTGCCCAGGGCGAGGACGGCGCAGTAAGCCCAGAGCGCCGCGAGCAGCCAGGCGCTGCGGCGGCGCCAGGAGACGGCCAGGCCGCCCAGCGCGAGCACGGTCAGGAGGGTGCCGAACATCGGCAGTCCCTCGTTGTCCCGGCCGCGCAGGAAGGGCCCGGCCAGGCTGTGCAGGCCGAAGTCGGCCACCCGCGGGGTCGGTGTGAACATCCCGGGCAGCCCGATCCCGTACTGCTTGTAGGACACGGCGAGCAGATGCGGGTCGATGGCCAGCCCGCCGCGGGCGTGCGCGAGCAGGGCCTCCTGCGCCATGACCAGGAGCTGCGGGCTGGCCAGCACGGCCCCGATCGCGACCGCCAGCGCGGCCGGGCGCAGCTTGGCCCACGAGGGATGACGCAGCAGCCAGGGCAGCAGGGTCAGCCCGGTCACGATCGCCGCCAGCACCGCTGACTCCTGGTCGGTGAGCACGGCCACGCCCATGACCACGCCCAGGATGATGGCCTGCCGTAGGCCGGGCGTGCGGCGCAGGCGCACCGACGCCTCCAGCGCCATCGGCAGGAACGCCGCCCCGAGCGCGATGTTCACGTGGTACCAGTCCTGCTGGGTGAGCATCGCCGACAGGCCGTAGAACGCCCCGGCGGCGATCGCGCCGATGGCCGAGGGAGCCACAGCCGGGCCGCCCGGTACATCGTGTAGCACAGCAGTCCCGGGGTGATCAGGACCAGCAGGTTGTAGGAGACGGCTGGGGCCCAAGATCAAGGTGACCGGCGTCAGCAGCAGGCCCGGCAGCGGCATCAGGGTGTGGAACCCGAGCGGGACCCCGACCGGCGCCGCCATCAGGCTGGTGAACCAGGGGTTCGCCAGGTGGGTCACCTGGCGGGCCATCCACCAGAAGCCCCAGACGTAGGCGCCGATGTCACGCGTGGACGGCAGGCGCCCGCCCGCCAGGTTGGTCGCGAGCGGCCAGGTGACCGCCACCCCGGCGGCGATGAACCCGAGCAGCAGCGCGGCGTGCCGGGCGAGCGGCCGGGCGGCGATCCTGGCCAGCCAGCGCCGCCACCGCCCAGGCGGCCCGGGTGGCCCCGGGATCCGTCCCGGCCGCGGGCTTCACCGGCGCCTGTTCCGTGATGTCCAGGGTGCCCGCGGTGGCAGGGGCTGCCTGAGCAGACCGATCATGGTCGGCCCGTTCCATCAGGTCACCTCGTCCAGCCATGTCAGCGGGCCGGTGCCCGTTCCCGTGACCCGTCTAGAGCCACCCCATGCTACCGGGATCGCTGCGTCCCGCCGCCGCATTGCTACCGGGGGTTCCCAGAGGGACTGACGGTACCGCAGAGGCTGGCGGTTTCCGGGGTGGGCTGACGGGGCATCTCCCGGTCGTACCGAGTCCGGCGGGGGCAGGGCGTGCGCGGGAGGTGAGTGCGTCGAGCGTCGTGCTGCTTCCGCACGCGCCTGCCAGCGTGATCGCCGCGCGCGGCCAGATCGGCACCGACCTGCGCGAGGCGGGCATCGTCAGCCCGGCGATCGGCGACGCCACGCTGGTGGTGAGCGAACTGCTGATCGAACGCCATCCTGCACGCCAGGCCGCTGCCCGGCGCCCGGGTGCTGGTGGCGTGGGCGCTGCGCGAGCGATCGCTCGAGGTGGCGGTGAGCGACGGCGGCGCCATGACCCGGCCGCGGACCGCACGGCCCTCGCTCTCCTCGATCGGCGGCCGCGGGCTCGCCATCGTGGAGAACCTGTCCTGGCGCTGGGGGTACTGCCCAACGACTTCGGGCTCACGGTCTGGGCGGTCCTGCCGGCGCCCGGCGGTGACCGGGTCGGCTACGGCGGTGGCCTGGTAGCTACCGCGGCGGCCTGGTCGGCTACGGCGGCGGCTGCCACGGCGGGTACGACTACAGCGGCGGTGCGGCCCGCCAGCAGGCATAACCGGTCCCTTCCACGCCCGCGCTGGCCGTGGCTATGGTCCGCGGCGCCCCTGACCCGGTAAGGTGCCGCACGTGGAGCTACGAGTCTCGAGCCGGTCGCAGGGTGATCACACCATCGTGACGCTCGCTGGTGAGATCGACCTCTACACCGCCCCGCGGCTGCAGAGCGAGCTGCTCGCCGCGATGAAGTCGGCTGATCCCGCCCAGGTCGTGGTCGATATGTCAGGTGTCGAGTTCTGCGACTCCACCGGGATGAACGTGCTGCTGGCCGCGCACCGCCAGGCCTGCGAGCGGGGCGGCGACCTCGCGCTGGCCGCGCCGCGCTGCGCCGGTGCGCAAGATCCTGGAGGTGACCGGCCTGGCGTCGGTCTTCACCGTCCACGACGACCTCGCGTCGCTGAACGGCCAGTAGCCCGGCCCTAAGATCAGCCCATGGTGCCGAGCGGTGACGTGGCCGTCGTCATTCCGCCAGGAACGAATCCGACCGCATCCGGGCGACCGTGGCCGGGGCGGCCGGGCTGCCCGGGGTGGATCTCGTGCTGGTGGTGGACGACGGCTCCCGGGACGGCACCGCCGCCGTGGCGCAGGATGCCGGGGCGTCCGTGGTGCGCCATTCTCGCCGCCGCGGCAAAGCCGCGGCGATGGAGAGCGGCGCGGAGGCGGTCCGCCTGCTGGAGGCACGCGATCGCCGCCCGCGGCCCCGTCACCTGCTGTTCCTCGACGGCGATCTCGGCCAGACCGCCGGCGACGCGGCGCCGCTGACCGAACCGGTGCTGGCCGGCGAGGCCGACATGACGATCGCGGTCTTCGCCAACCGGGTCAGGCAGGGCGGCCATGGGTTCGTGGTCGCGCTCTCCGGCAGCAGGCATCGAGCGGGCCACCGGGTGGCGGTCAGCCCAGCCGCTCAACGGCCAGCGCTGCCTGACCAGGGCCGCGTTCGAGGCCGCCCGGCCGCTCGCGCCCGGGTTCGGCGTGGAGACGGCCCTCACCATCGACCTGCTCCGCCGCGGCATGCGGGTGCGGGAGGTGGAGGTCCCGCTGGCGCACCGCGCCACCGGCACCGACTGGCGGGCGCAGGTCCACCGTGCCCGGCAGTTCGCCGACGTCGCCCGCGCGCTGGCGGTCCGCCAGGCGGGCAGGCGCAGGCCCGCGGCCCGGGAGCCGACGCCTGGCCGCGGATGAGCCGCGACGCCGCCCCATCGGCCCCCCGGCCACCCCGGGCGGCCCGCCGCGCCCGGGCCTGATGCGGGTTCGGCCACGGGCCCCCGGCTGGCAAGATGAGGGCCATGCCTGCTCGTTATGCATATCTGGGGCCTGAGGGAACCTTCACCGAGGCCGCACTCGCGGAGTTCGATCCATCGGCGCTGGCGGAGGCGATGTCCTGCGCCAGCATCCCCGCGGCGCTGGACGCCGTGCGCGGCGGGGCGGCCGAGCGGGCGATCGTGCCGATCGAGAGCTCGGTGGAAGGGGCGGTCACCGCCACCCTGGACGAGCTCGCCGCCGGGCCGGATCTGGCCATCCAGGCCGAGCTGCTCCTGCCGGTGACGTTTGCCCTGCTGGGCAGGGAGGGCACCGGGCTGGCGGACATCAAGACGGTGGGCGGCCATCCGCAGGCGCAGCCGCAGTGCCGCCGCTGGCTCGCCGCGGCACCTGCCCGACGCGGAATGGCTGCCGACGTCGTCGAACGCCGAGGCCGCGCGCCAGGCCGCCGACGGTCAGATCGACGCTGCGCTGGTAAGCGCCTTCGCCGCCGGGCGGTACAGGCTGGCCGTGCTGGCCGCCGAGGTGAACGACGTGCCGGATGCGGTGACCCGGTTCGTGGTGGTGGTAAGCCGGGCCCGGTGCCCGCCTCCACCGGCGCGGACCGGACCTCGCTGGTGGCGCTTCCTGCGCGAGGACCATCCCGGCGCGCTGATGGAGCTGCTCACCGAGTTCGCGGTCCGCGGCATCAACCTCACCCGGATCGAGTCCCGGCCGACCGGGGACGGGCTGGGCAAGTACTGCTTCTCCATCGACTGCGAGGGCCACCTCGACGACGCCCGGGTCGGCGAGGCGCTGATGGGCTTGCGCCGGGTCTGCGCCGACGTCAGGTTCCTCGGCAGCTACCCGCGCCGGGACGGCGGGCGCACCCAGGTCCGCGCCGGAACCTCCGACGCCGAGTTCGCCCAGGCGGCGGCCTGGCTGGGCCGCCTGCGCTACGGCGCGCGTCTAGCACGGCCCCAGACCGGGTCCCCGGCCCGCCGCCGTTGGCCGGGGCCGCGAGCCGTTACAGGTACGGGCCTGAGGACCGGCCCGGTTGCGCTGCTTCCTCGGCTCCGCCGGGCCGGGCATCACGCCGGGCGGCAGCGCGCGGCGCATCTGCTCGAGCTGGGCCCGCGCGGCCATCTGCTGCGCGAACAGCGTGGTCTGGATGCCGTGGAACAGCCCCTCCAGCCAGCCGACCAGCTGGGCCTGCGCGATCCGCAGCTCGGACTCGCTGGGGTATCACCCTCGGTGAACGGGAGGGAGAGCCGCTCAAGCTCCTCGACCAGCTCGGGGGCCAGGCCGTCCTCCAGCTCCTTGATGGAGCTCCGGTGGATCTCGGCCAGCCTGGCCCGGCTCTTCTCGTCCAGCGGGGCGGCTTTCACCTCATCCAGCAGCTGGCGGATCATGCTGCCGATCCTCATCACCTTGGCTGGCTGTTCCACCATCTCGATCACGGGCCGCTCGCCGTGATCGCCCTCGCCACTCTCGCCACCCTCAATGGCCATGCCGTCCGGGCCGACGACGACGATGTTGCTCGGCTCGGCTTGCCGGTTCGCCTGCTCGCTCATAGTCCTAGTCTGTCCCCTTCCAGATAGTGGACGCGCCGGGGTCGTCCAGCCCTGGCCAGCGCCGGACGTGGTGACCCGCCAGCAGCGGCCGCGGCCGGCTCGTACCACCGTCGAGCAGTCTGCTTAGCCGCCGGGGCTGGTGAGGGCGGCGGTGCGCATGGGCTGCCCCTGGCCTGAGTGACAGCAACTTCCCCCGTGACGGAGGTCTTGGACAGCGGTAGGCGGTGTCCTACTCTCGAGTGAAAAGACGTTCATCCGGCCTTGTCGGGCACGTCATTCTCCTACCGATCAGAGCTGAGGGAACGGCCTTGGCTAATCATGAGCAGGACCAGACGCCAGGGACCGGGCCTGCCGGAATTGGGGCACGCGACAGCGAGGACGAAGGGACCTTCCGGTGGCCGACCACCGGGCTGCCCAAGCTGTTCGGGCGGCAGTCCCCAGAAGAGGAGGACGGGAGGAGGAGACGGAGCTGCCGGATTCTGATACGGGCGGCACGCCTCCGGCCGAGCAGGCCGAGGACCGCCAGCATGTATTAGGAACCACCCCGCCCCCTACCGGGCTCCGTTCAGCCAGGCCGCTCACGGCCATCTTCTTGTCCCATCACCGGCTCCTGACGCTGACGAAGCAGGCGAGGGCGGAGCAGCCGCCATGGCCGCCTGCGCCGCCTCCGCCGGGAACAGCGTGGCAGGTCGGGGTCGCCAGCGGCGGCGGAGGACTCCAATGCGGCGAGGCGGCCGCATCCACGGAAGGACTGTGCAACTAGGCGGCGGTCCATGATGCGGAGGACTCAGCCGAGCCGAGGCGGCCGCGTTCCACGGAAGGACTTCAGCAAGCGGAGGCAGCCATCTCCGCGGAGCGGTCCGAAATAGCCGAGACCGGTGGGGGCCGCGGAGCCTGGGGAGCGCAGCGGAGCCGCGGAGGTGACCGCGTCAGACTGGCCGGGGAGTCGACCCGGCCGAGGATGGCAGCTGACCCAGCCGAGGTGCAGAACCAGGCGGAGGGTCCTGGGCGGGCGGAAGCTCGGGGAGCAGACGGCGGGCTTCGCACTGGCAACACCGCACCTGGTAGGCCCAGCACGGAGGTTCCGCACCGGTAGGCCCAGCCACGGGGGTTCCACGGGCACTTGCGCACGGCGGACCCGGCCACGGTGGGTCCGCACCGGTGGGTCCCGCACCAGGTGGGTCCGCACCGGCAGGTCCCCGCACCAGCGGGCCACACCGGCCGAGGCGAACAGCCCGGCGGAGGTGTACGGCGCGGCCGCCGCCTACGGGCCCGAGGAGTACGACCCTCCAGATGGCTACCCGATGGCCGAGTGACACCGGTGCCGCCGCGGTCCCGCCCGTGGAGCCGGTCCCCGCGATGGAGCCAGTCCCGCCGGTAGAGCCGCAGTCCCGCCGCCACGTGAGCCGTCGCACTGCGCAGCACGCCGAGACCGCCGACAGCCTCACCGCCGACCTGCTCCTGCCGGGCTCAGGCACGCCGCGCCCCGTCGGGCTGGCGCCGGACGGTCTACCAGGTCACCGGCGGCTCTGGTGCGCCCGCCCTGTCCGGCGGCGGGAAATGCGCCGCCGCGAGCTGGTCGCGCGCGGGCGCGTACCCCGGTAGCGGGTGGCCACTACCGGGTCGCGGTGCTGAGCCTCAAGGGCGGAGTAGGCAAGACCACGACCGTCGATGGGACTGGGCTCCGACGCTCGGCCTCGCTGCGCGGCGACCGGGTCATCGCCGTGGACGCCAACCCCGACCGGGGAACCCTGTCGGACAAGCTGCGGCTGGAGACCGCGGCGACCGTCCGCGACCTGCTCCAACGAGCGCGAGCAGATCCAGCGGTACGCGGACGTGCGCGCGTTCACCACTCAGGCGGCGAGTAGGCTCGAGGTGCTCGCCTCGGACCGTGACCCGACCGTCTCGGTCGCGTTCAGCGACCAGGACTACGAAGACGTGTCACAGGTGCTGGAGCACTACTACTCGATCTGCATCACCGACTGCGGGACCGGCCTGCTCCACTCGGCGATGGCCGGGGTGCTCAGGCTGGCCGACCAGATCGTGCTGGTCAGTTCCCCATCGGTGGACGGTGCCCGCAGCGCCAGCGCCACCCTGGACTGGCTGCAGGCGCACGGCTACGGCGACCTGGTCAGGGACGGGGTCGTGGTGCTCGCCGTGGTCCGGCCGCGCAGCAAGAGCACCGATCGACCTCGGGCGGCTGGAGCAGCATTTCGCGACCCGCTGCCGGGCGGTGGTCCGGATCCCGTATGACGCCCACCTGGAAGAGGGCGCGGAAGTGGAGCTGAACCAGCTGAGCAAGGCAACGGCCGACGCCTATCTCGCGCTCGCGGCCGGAAGTCGGCGACGGGTTCAGCTGGCCGAACCGGGCGGTGGCGGACGCCCTGGGCTAGCTCCCCAGCTGACACGATCGGAGGCGCGAGAAGTGCCGCTGGGCGGCGGCGCCAGTGGGGACCCCGCAACGTGCGCTGACCTGATGAGGCGGTGGCAAGCCGCTGCCAGACGGTAGTTGCGCCCGGCCTGAGCGTAACTTGATGCTTGGGTGTTCTGGGTGGCCGGAGGCGCGGCTAACGCACAGTGCTGCTGATGCGGTGCCGGTGACAGCGTGACAGGGGCCGGAAGGCGGGGGCCGATGAGCGGGGAATCGCCTGCGAGGGATGGCGGTCTGCTGGACGGGCGGCATGAGCCCGTCGTTGCGCCGCGTGCTCGGCGGGTCACGGCGGCGCCGTGCGCGTGCTCGCCGCTGGCACCGCGGCGCTGATCGGCGGCACGGGTGGCCTGGCCGCATGCGGGACTCCCGCTCCGGCGTCACCGTGCAGCCACTCTGCCCCCAGCAGCCAGGCGGCTGCCGTTAAGCCCCATTCCGGACAGCTCATCGGCGTCAGCGCCGGCCCGGGCGGCAGCGCCTGGGCGGTAGCTCCACCACCTCCGGCCGGACGCTGATCGTGCACTGGAATGGTGCGGCCTGGTCGCAGTAAGGCCAGCCCCAGCCCGGGCAGCGCCGCGGCTGCTGCACGGGGTGAGCACCAGCCCCGACGGCAGCGCCTGGGCCGCCGGTAATACCTGCGCATCGGGCTGTGGCACGCCGTCGGAGACCGACCAGACGCTGATCCTGCACTGGGACGGTGCCATCTGGTCGCAGACCGCCAGCCCCAGCCCGGGCAGCACAGCATTCCTCTATGGCGTGAGCGCCAGCCCGGACGGCAGTGCCTGGGCCGTCGGCTACACCGGCACGCCAGCGGGGCCGACCGGACGCTGATCCTGCACTGGGACGGGACCAGCTGGTCGCTGGGTGGCCAGCTGGCCGGGCCGGGACGCGCTCCTCCTCGGCGTGAGCGCCGGGCCGGACGGCACCGCCTGGGCGGTCGGTGATTCCTGCATGTCCCGCTGTGGCACCACGTCGGCGATCTACCGGATGCTCATCCTGCACTGGGACGGGAAGGCCTGGTCGCTGGCCACCAGGCCCGAGCCTGGAGCAGCGACGCATACCTGTATGGCGTGAGCGCCGGGCCGGGCGACAGCGCCTGGGCGAGTGGGCTACATCTGCACATCCGGCTGTCCACACCGCGTCGGAGGCCGACCAGATGCTGATCCTGCGCTGGGACGGCAGCAGCTGGTCGCAGGCCGCCACCCCGGCTCTGGGCAGCGACGCGCTCCTCGCCGCCGTGAGCGCGGGCCCGGGCGGCACCGCCTGGGCGGTCGGAAGCTCGTGCACACCGGGTTGCCTGGCCACGCGGGCGATCACCCGGGCCCTGATCCTGCGCTGGGACGGCACCGTATGGTCGCAGGCCGCCAGCTCCAGCCCGGCCGACGGAGGCCATCCTCACCGGCGTGAGCGCCGGGCCGGGCAGCAGCGCCTGGGCGGTCAGCTACACCTGCACGCCCGGTTGCTTCGCCCCCTCGGAGGCCAACCAGACGCTGATCATGCGCTGGAACGGCGTCACCTGGTCGGCCGGGTAAAAACGCATGCCGCTGGGCCGCCCCACCTGCCGCAGGGCGCCCCGGCGGCCGAGCGCTGTGAGGCTCAGTGCTGAAGCGGGCGTAGGCGACGTTGATGATCCGCGATGACGATCCAGACCAAGGCGACGACCGACCCGCCGCCGCCGGAGTTGAGAACGGCGGCCGACGCGCAGCGTGCCCATCAGCATCGATCCGAGCCGCGAGGACGACCACCGACCACGGCGGGTGGGCCGCCGGGCTCACCTGGCTAGCAGGGCTGCGCTGCGCGGGCGGGCGCTGTGCGGCGCGGGGGACGTGCGGGGCGGGCTGGCCGCTGCGCTGCGCCAGCCGGGCGTCCACCCGCTTGTCGATCTCCTCGCCGATCCGCTCGACCAGCCCCTCGGCCACGGCGTCGTCGTAGCCCGGTCCCAGCTCGCGGTGCGCGGCGCCCGCGGCCGTAATCTCATCCCGTGCCTGCTGGTCCACGCAGACACGATACGTCGCGATCACGGCGTCTGGCGAGCGGGCGGCCGATGCAGATTCTCAGGTGGGCTCGGTCTCCCTTGCGGTGGCGGTAGAACTCGAGCGGCTCGGGCGGCAGGGGTGTTGCCGAGGATCAGGTCGGCTGCCTTCTCGGCCATCATCATCACCGGCGCGTAGATGTTGCCGTTGGTGATGTAGGGCATCGCGGAGGCGTCCACGACCCGCAGGCCCTGCGACGCCGTGCACCGACATGCTGGACGGGTCGACCGACCGACCCGTTGCCGGTGCCCATCTTGGCAGTGCAGGAGGGATGCAGCGCGGTCTCGGCGTCCTTGGCCACCCAGTCGAGGATCTGCTCGTCGGTCTCCACGTCCGGCCCGGGCGACAGCTCGCCGTCGTTGTACTCGTCGAACGCGGGCTGGTTCAGGATGTTCCTGGCGACGCGGATCGCCTCGACCCATTCCCGGCGGTCCTGGTCGGTGGACAGGTAGTTGAACCTGAGCGCCGGGTGGACCTGCGGGTCGGTGGACTTGATCTTCACCGAGCCCCGCGCGTCGGAGTACATCGGGCCGATGTGGACCTGGTAGCCGTGGCCGCCCGCCGGGACCGAGCCGTCGTAGCGGATCGCGATCGGCAGGAAGTGGAACATCAGGTTGGGGTAGGCCACGTCGTCGTTGCTGCGCGCGAAGCCGCCGCCCTCGAAGTGGTTGGTGGCGCCCGGGCCGCTTCGCGCAGAACAGCCAGTTGGCGCCGATCCACGGCCGGGCGCGCCACTTCAGTGACGGCTGGACCGAGACCGGCTGCTTGCAGCCGTACTGGATGTACACCTCGAGGTGATCCTGCAGGTTCTCGCCCACGCCGGGCAGGTCGGCCACCGCGTCGATGCCGAAGCTCTTCAGCTCGTCCGGCGTTGCCGACGCCGGAAAGCTGCAGCAGCTGCGGTGAGTTGATCGCGCCGCCGCACGAGGATCACCTCGCCGCCCAGCGCCCTGCTGGTGCTCCCGGTGGCGCGTGCCGGTACTCCACGCCGACCGCGCGCTTACCGTCGAACAGGATCCTGGTCACGAACGCCCGGGTCTCCACATGCAGGTTCGGCCGGCCCATGACCGGGTGCAGGTAGGCGCGCGGCGGCGGACAGCCGCCTGCCGCGGTGGACGTTGCGGTCGAACGGCGCGAAGCCCTCCTGCCGGTAGCCGTTGACGTCGTCGGTCAGCGAGTAGCCGGCCTCCTGCACCGCCTGGAAGAAGGCCTGGAACAGCGGGCTCGTCGCGGGCCCGCGCTCGAGCACGAGCGGCCCCTCGTGGCCGCGGCACTGTCGCCGCCTCCGGCCAGGCAGGTCTCCATCTTCTTGAAGTAGGGCAGGCAGTGCGCGTAGTCCCACTCGCTTCATGCCCGGGTCGGCCGCCCAGCGCTCGTAGTCCAGCGGGTTGCCGCGCTGGAAGATCATCCCGTTGATGCTGCTCGAGCCGCCGAGGACCTTCCCGCGCGCGTGGTAGACCTGCGCGCCCGTTCATGAACGGCTCCGGTTCGGACTCGTACTTCCAGTCGTAGAACCGGCTGCCGATGGGATAGGTCAGGGCGGCGGGCATGTGGATGAAGACGTCGAACAGGTAGTCCGGCCGCCCGGCCTCCAGCACCAGGACCCGGTTGGTCCGGGTCGGCGCTCAGCCGGTTCGCGAGCGCGCTGCCCGCGGAGCCGCCGCCGACGATGACGAAGTCAGTGTGCAATGCGCTCATGGCACCTCCAGCCGCGTGGTTTCAGCCCCACCGGATGCCCAGTGACAGCTCGGCCGCCAGGCCGGACCTGCACCGAGGCAACGGCCCGGAACGCTTCCCTGAGGTAGGACCGCGCCAGCGGGTTGAGCGTCTTGGGGTCGATGAAGTCATCGGGCGCCTCGCCGCGCCGCAGCTGCTCCACCTGGTGATCGAGGCGCAGCGAGAAGATGAAGCCGAACGCCTCGATCAGCGTGCGCGCGTCCGGGCTGTCCAGCGTCCCGGCCGCCTCGGCCGCGCGCAGCCGCGCCGACGGTCGAGCAGCTCGCGGCAGCCATGCGGCCATCCCGGCCCAGCGCGCAAGGTCGACGATCGGGATCATCCCGCCGTGCTTGATGTCGAGCTGCCCGCGGCGCTCGCCCGAGTGCTCGACCACGAAGTCGCGCAGGAACCCGGTGGGCGGGCGGAACTGCAGGGCGAACCGGGCGAGCAGCCGCAGCAGGTCGGGCGGCCCTCGCGCCTGCCACAGCGTGTCGGCCACCGAGACGCCGGTGCCCGCCTCATCTGCGCGCCTGCACCCGCGCGCCCGCGCTCGACCCCGCCGTGGTCTGCGCCCAGCCCGTACTGCCCCGCGCCCCGGTGCCCGCCCTGCCACCCCCACGGCGGTAGCTGTCGCTGATCACCGACACCAGGATGAGCGCCTTCTCCTGGGTCGGGTTCTCGCTGAGCTCCGCGCGGCGGCCCGCCAGGACGACAGCGACCGCGCGAACAGCGGGTTGGACGCGCTCGCGCCGTGCTCGTCCGGCGGCAGCCCGCACGCCCGCAGGCCCTCGTCCACGGCGCGGGCCACCTGCGCCACGTAGCCGCCCGCCGCCGCGCCGTCGCCGGAGTCCTGCCAGGCCAGCGCGCTGTCGACGTCGGAGGACGGCACCGTCTCCCGCCGCGCCAGGCTGCCGAGCGCGAACCACGTGAACGGCGCCGGGGCTCGCCCGCCTCGGCGACGGCGAGCTCGATCAGCCGCCGCGTGAGCGCGTCCATGACGACGCAGCGGATCGCCGCCACCTGCTCCGCGGCCACCCGCGCATCGTGCAGCGCGATGATCATCGGGTTCAGCCCGGCCGCCGCGGCGCGCCAGGTCCGCGGCGCTGGTGGCGAGGTCGATGGCGCGCCGCAGCAGGAACGGCCGGCGCGCCTCGGCCGCGATCAGGTCGCCGCCGTCCACCACGCCCAGGACCTCGCCGGTGGCGGACAGCACGGGAACGTGATGCACGCCGCGCTCGAGCATGTCCAGCAGGACGTCGCCGACCAGGCTGCCCGGCCGTCGACGGTGTAAGGCGGGCGCGCTCATGATGGCGGAGACGGCGCGTATCGGGCTGGCGCCCGCCGCGACGACGCCGCGAGCGCAGGTCGTGATCCGTCACGATGCCTGAACGTCCGGCCGGATCGGACCAGGATCGCGCTCGCGCGGTCGGCGGTCATCCGTTTGGCCGCTTCGCGGATCTGGCTCGTCGGCCGGGCATCAGCCAGCGGCAGGCGTGCGGATCAGCGTCGCTCGACCGGGCGCTGGACCGGTCGGCCGTCGACGCACGCCCCTGGCGGCGCCGTGCGTGACCGTCCGGCCGACGATCGATCGGGCTACGAACCGCAGCACGTCCGGCGGGCCAGCAGCGGGCTGATGACGTCCGCGTGGATGCGGTAGCAGACGCGCGTCTCTCGGCTGGCCCGCGGCCCGAAACCGGTCGGCAAGCCCGGAGATCATCGACGCGCGTGCCCGAGCAACAGCTCACCGGGCCGAGCAGGTCCAGCGACCCGCCCGTCGTGGATGACCTCGACCGAGCCGCTGCGCACCATCCGGACGGTACTCGACTCGGCCCGGCGCCCTGCGCGAAGATCACCGCCTTGCCCCGCGGGGCGAGCTCGGCCTCGGTCACCGCGGCGACGCGCGCCAGCTCGTCCGGTCCACACGCGTCGAACGGCGGATGGGACCCGAGGAAGCCCGCGATGTCCTCCACCGTGCGCCGGCTCAGGCCTGCCTCGCCGCGCGGCTCGTCGACCGGCGTGCGCCCGCCTACGCGGTGCTCGGCCAGCACCGCGGCCGGCGGCCGCGCAGCCTGGCCGAGGTAGTAGACTGATCGACGCCGCCGGAGAGCAGGCCGGTGAAGATGAACGCGCCCCACTGGTAGTGCCAGTGGTCGCCGCCGTAGACCGACGCCGCGGCCAGGCCAGGCCGATCATGACGACGATCTGGAAGACGACTGCCAGCGGCGTTCACTCACCAGCCCCAGCGGCCCAGTGAGACTATGGTCCGGGTGGCGTCGGCCACTTCGCCGCGCAGCCGCGCGATCAGCAGCGGCCCGGTGACGCACATGTAGGCGATGTAGAACATGATGATCGCGACCGAGGTGAGCACTGAAGAACGGCGCGCTGGTTGCCGACGTTCAGCACCAGCAGCAGGATGCGTGAGGCACGCCGATGACGATCGATGGGACCAGCGGCGTCCCGGACTTGCCGTGCACCCGCGCGATGGCCGATGCGGCACGAGCGCAGTTACCGTCCCGGCCCATCGTGAAGATCATCCGGATGCCGCTTAAGCGTGCACGGCCAGGCTGCAGCACGGTGATCGCGATCGAGCGAGTCGATCAGGAACAGCGTTGCCGATCGGTGCCGCCGAGCGATCGCCTTCGACCAGGTACGGCAGCCCCGGAGGTGCTGATGCCTGGTGGAATGTGTCTGGGCGGCGTCGCATCTCCGCCGAACAAGATGACTAGCGAGGAGCCTGGCTACCCCGGCCGCGATCAGCGCGCGCAGGATCCCGGCGGGGCGTTCTTCCGCGGGTCGAGGGTCTCTGGCCAGCGACCCGGCCGTGTCGAACCCGTACATCACGTACGCGCTCATCAGCCCGGCCACCAGGAAGGCGCCGAAGTAGCTTCACGGGTGCGTCGCCCCGAGTGCCGAACGCGTCGAAGATGACGCCTCGGCTCGCGCTTGATGTGCACGGCCAGCAGGATGATCAGCAGCGTGACGCCGACCGGAGCTCGGCGGCCACGCCGAAGTTGTTGATCCGCGCCATGGTCTTGACCCCGACCATGTTGATGATCACGGTCGGTGAATCACCACCAGGCCCGCGGCCAGCAAAGCAGCGCGTTCTGGCGCCGTCCGGCGTCGGACACCAGGCCGATGTCCGCGCGGGCCGCCGATGATCTGGAACGCCGACCGAGATCTGCGGCGCTAACGACCTGGTAGGCGACCGCCACCGCGGCCAGCGTGACGATCGGCGCCCACGCTCAGGATCCAGCCGCCGAAAAACGCGGTGAACGGCCGGGCGATCTGCTTGGCCCACTGGTAGACCGAGCTCACGTGCCAGCGGGTACCGCCCGGCGAGCTCGGCGAAGCACAGCGCGACCAGGAACTGGCCGACGAACACCGCGGGCCAGGTCCAGATGAACGCCGGGCCGCCCGAGCGAGAAGCCGAAGAAGAACAGCTCGAACACCCCGGTCATGATCGAGATGTAGCTGAACCCGGCGGCGAAGAGGAGAACAGCCGAGCGAGCGGTCCAGTTCCTGCTTGACCGAACTTGGCCAGTTCATCGGTGTCCGAACTCGGCATGGCCATGTGTCTCCACCTCGCGCCCGGCTGGTGCCGCGACAACCGCACGTAAATTCATTATGAGCGGAATGTCACCGCAGGTGAAGGTGCTGGGCCGGCCGCCCGGTCATCGGTGCGATCATGGGCCGTGTGACGGCGTGGCAGGACGTCGAACAGGCAGAGCCGGAGTTCGCGCAGCGCGTGCGGGCGCTGTTCGACGCTCACAGGCACAAGACAATTGCCACCTTGCGAGCCGACGGGTCGCCGCGGATCTCCGGGATCGAGGCGGCCTTCGAGGACGGCGAACTGGTCTTCGGCTCGATGCCGAACGCGCGCAAGGGCGCGGATCTGCGCCGGGATCCGCGGTTCGCCCTGCACAGCGCCACGGTCGACCCGGTCGAGGGCTCCGAGGCGCAGTGGCCGGGCGAGGCGAAGATCTCCGGCCGGGCGATCGCCGCCGGACCGATCACCGAGGGACCGGACGGCGACCGCTTCCACGCCGACATCGCCGAGGTCGTGCACACCCACCTCAACGAGGAGGCCACGATGCTCGTCGTCGAGTGGTGGACGCCCACGCACGGGCTGCGAAGGATCGAGCGCGAGTGATATTCCGGCATCGGATCCGGCCCGTGCCACGAGCCCATCAGTTCTGCTTTTGACCGGCTCTGCAGGACTGGTGAGCGGGACGATGGACGGTGACGCCGCGGACCAGCCAGGATCATGGAGCACTGGCGGGCGCTGGCCTCCGAGCAGGGGACAGCGCGGCCGAGCACGCCATCTACGCGGCGGACGCGATCTTGGTTACCCGCAGAAGTCCGAGGAACGGGTTCCGCCGTCAGCGACCATTGCGGCGCAGCGCGGTGGCCTGACCGGCGGACCGGCACTTTACCGTGCTGGGCGGATCAGCGGCACCGGGGACCTCTGGGTGAGCGGTGCGCGGTCACCTACGACGGCGTGCCTCCCGACTCGGTGAGCATCATGGAGTTCTCCGGCGGCTCGGTAGCACATGCACCGAAGTACAAC
>ERZ1370068.4201-contig-3285_pt1 | contig 54063 bp, 62 predicted proteins | sample MGYA00561227_ERZ1370068 | MGnify/ENA primary metagenome ERZ1370068 (study PRJEB38410, sample SAMEA6850437) | metagenome | study: Metagenomic assessment of the ecological functions of the soil: analysis of the soil microbiota associated with the... | reverse complement strand
TTGTACTTCGTTCAGTTACGTATTGCTTGTCATCAACTGGTCGAAATCCTGCGGACCGCGATCGAGCACTCGGCGTAGCTGGAAGCCAAGAGTTCGGCCAACTCGCGACCGATGAATTCACGCCGCGCCCGACATGTGCGTAGAGATCTGCCGCGATCGAGATGCACCGAGAATCGACTGCGATGTGCGCTGTCGTTTGCAGAAGTTCGCTGATCCGTTGCTCTCCGACCGGGTTGAGGAGCTGCGCATCCGATCGCGCCAATGCCGTTCTGAGATCCGCCTGAGCCGGCGCATTTCTTGATAAACGTCGAGACACGCTGCGCGCCAGCGCCCTTTCATGCCAATGGCGTCCTGCGACTCGATCATCGCCGGCCTCCAGCAGCACTGAAGAAGCCACGCGATGCGCTCGTGTCGCAGACGTATAGTTCGGGAGAAAAGTTCTGAATCTGCTCTGAGGAGGAGCGCAGCGCTGAGATCGCCTCGGTCCCTCGCCCGCTCGTTTCGAGCAGCTCAGCCCTGGTCCCAGTCGAGCAGTTGTCCAGGAGAGAAGCCTGTGTCGCCGATCTGAGTCGCCAGTCGATGGACCGAATCAACCTGGCGAATGGCTTCGTCAAAGAGCCCGCGCCTCGCCTAGGAGTTGGCCGCGCGTCAGGAGGGCGTAGCGATTTGCGTAAATGCTCTGATCGGCCGCCGACTTGATCGACTCCTCGATGCAGTCAAGCGCCACTCCTGCGTTAGTCATCTGGGCGGCCCTCCGCCAGGCGGATGCGAGCAAGGGTGTCCTAGCCATCCGTTACACGCCGCTCGCCGGCTGACTGCAGGATGATCAGCGCTCCTGTTAATGCTCTCGGTCGTCGTCAAGAAGGATTGCCGGCCAGCAGGTAGCAAGGGACTCGTTGGCAGCGATCGCTCGTCGGACAGCAGCTGCGGCTCCACATTCATCAGCAAGCTGCTTTCCTCGCGCCGCGTAAAACCTGACCGCGTTCGATGTCCAGACTCAAGAACGCAAATCCCGCTAGCTTGATGTTGCACGAGTGGGCTGATGAGCCAAGGATTCGGAGCCTTCCCGCGACCAGGGCATCCGCCAGACGCAGGTGACGTTCCGCGCTCGCCTGAAAAAGGCCTCTGCTGGCATCCATTTGGGCGACGAACGTATGAACGCCCGCAGTTACGAGCGGATCGCCGAGCCGGGTGGCGTTTAGGCGAAGCTCCGGACAAGACAGGCGTCGCCAGCGTCCGGCCCAGACGGGTTCGATGACCAGCCCGAGTTGCTTGATCTGGACGTTGCAGAGGAGCTCAAGATCCATCGGTTTCACGGAGCCGATGGAATCGAGGCGCTGGAGATGGGCGGTCGCACCTTCGGTGTCCCCCTGCTCGAAGAAGAGATCCAACAACGCGTAATGACAGAGTGGCGCGCTGCGAATTCGTCAGCTGCTTGGATTCCAGAAGGCGGCCTGCCAGCGTGCGACATTGGTCGTGCCGCCCAGCCGCTCAAAGCTCCATTCGCCGCACGAGCGCCGCGGTGGTGCTCGCCGATTTGCGGGGATCAGAGCTCTGAGAGCGTTGCATCCTTGAAATGGCCGGAGCGAGCGAGCGTCGAGACTCTACGTAACGGGTCCATAGGCCCCTGATCTCAAAAGGAGCTTGGATTGTCTCAAACGTCGCGGGCCGGTCAAGCCTCAAAAAACACAGACAGGCAAATTGCTGTGCAACGACGTGTCGAGCGTCGCCGGCTCGCTCGGTCATTTCAATGAATCGCGGCGCCGAGAACCGATATCGTCTTACGGTCGGAGGAGAGCGTAAGGCGGTCGATGAGGTCGTGCGGCGACTTGCCATCTTGCGGGGCCGATACGCAGCGCACAGAGACTCTGACTGTCGTTGGCGCCGACGTCTCCATGGAACTGGAAACGGGTCGTCTTCCTGGGGAGTCGTCGTGGATCACGGCGAGCGACGGCTGTCGCCCATTTCCGCAGTCGGCGTCGTCGGAGAACGCCACGAAACCGTCGGGATCGCACCGGCTGGGACATCCGCCAGCCTCAGCGCCCCCGTCGTTTGACGGGCGACGTGCCGCATGACGTCCTCCGGCTACACGCTCGACCACCCATTCGACTCAACTCCGCGAGATCAACAACTCGAATGAACAACAGAGTGAATGCGGTTTTCGCACTCCGAAGAGATCCGGTAGTCCGCTGGGTCGGCGCCGGCAGCCATTACGGTCCCGTGCTTCCGGGCACAGCAAGCGGCGCACGGACCGCGGCGTCATCCGGGAGCATCGCCTTCTTGAAGAGAGGTCCGACCTGGCGAGCCCGACGACTTCGATGATGCGCTGGGTGCTCCTCGTTGAAGACGCCCGCTCTGATGGGGAATAGAGCGTCAGGACCCCCACGAGTTCGTCGGCAGCCAGCAGAGGAGAGCTGATGCGTGAGCGTAAGCGTTGGCAGAAGACTGACAACCGAAGCTCCTCGCTGAGATCGAGCGCTGGATCGGAGTTCAGGATCCGTCTGTCGGTTTGGCCGCGACCCACCCGCTGAAGGCGTTCCCCAGGCCGATTCGAGCGCCGTGAGAACGGAGGCGCCATCGCCAGACGCATAGCGCCGCAACCAGCTCATCGTGAATCTCGGATCGTGCTGAAGGCGCAAATTGTTGATGGCAAGAACTGACGCAGATGGACGAAGCCATACGATGTCGCCGGACGGCTGCGATGCCGCTTTCACCGCCGAGAGCCACGAGCTCAACCGATAGCATGAGCATCTCCGCGTTGCTTGCCTGAAATCACGGTTTCCTCGGTCGTTCGGAGCCAGTAGGTGCCACGGTTGCGACGTGTTCGCGATTTCGCTCGGGAACGTTTTTCTGGTGATCTCTTTGTTACGGCACTGGGAGCTATCTGGCGGTGCACTCTGACGAGAAGGTGTCATGACGACCCACGGGTCATCCATCATGGCCACCTCCTCGCCTTCTTCGATCAGAATTGCGAGCGCAGCATCATCGAGTAGACGAGGTCTGATAGGGCCTGTCGGAAATCAGCGCGTCGAAGCAGTCGACGACGGATAGGATGCGCGCCCCCAACCGGGATGTCCGTGCCCTTTCAGGCCCGCCGGGTAGCCGCTGCCATCCCAGTTCTCGTGATGGTGACGAACGATTGGCACGACAGGGTATGGAAACTCGATCGCCGCAAGGATGTCGGCCCCGACCGTGGCGTGCATCTTTCATCTTTTCGAACTCGGCCGCGGTCAGCTTTCCCGGCTTGTTGAGATGTGTTCCGGCACTGCCAAGTTTGCCCATGTCGTGTAGCAGAGCTGCTGCTTCGATCGCCTTCAGAAGTCGCTCATCCGTTACGCCAAGTTCGTTGGCCAGACGAACAGCGTGCTGCTGAACGCGACGGATGTGGCCATGGGTGATTTGGTCCTTTGCGTCGATCGCCATGGCGAGAGTTTCGATGGTTGACAGATAGGCGATTCAATTGCTGGACGTGGTTGGTAGCATCCTCGACTCGTCCCATAGTCGTCTTGAACGTCAAGTACAGACGAACAGCAGAGGAACGATGACGCCGATGAACCGGACATCCACATTGTTTGTGTAGGCGACGAGCAGCAGCGCCACCGACGCGCCGGCGAAATAGTTTAACGACAGCCAGCAGAAAATGTCGGTCGCCAGACCGTATGCGGGAGATCGCGCCTTCGAAAGCAACTGCGAAAGCGATCAGCCAGCTGTTAAGACTGAAATACGTAAACGCAAAGACGATGAGCGGGGAAGAGAGCGCGTTAATCGAGGCTGGTTGTTGTGCGCGGCTTGATACCTGCCGGCGAGAAACAGCAGATGCGCAGCAACCCAGATCGAAACGGCCGGAGCCGCCATGTTGAACGAGGGCTCGATGCGCATTCGGGCGCGGCGCTTCGACCATCAGAATGAGATGACCAGGCCGTCAGTGGCGACTGTGAATGGTTCCAGCGGACGGGACCGAAGAGCAGAACCGACGCGAAGACGAAGGTTTCCGAGACCGAAATCGAGGCCCCGAGCGGTCGGCAGGTTCACCGTGGCTGACCCGCTGATGAACGTCAGCGCAGCGAGCATGCACTGAAGCGGCAGCGGATTCTGCTGCGCGTTGACCAGCGACGCGGTCACGGCGACCAGGAGCCATGACGATCACCGATCGCGAGGTCACTGCGCGGGCGACCGGTGGTCATTCCGAGTTGTCGACGTAGTTCCGTCGGACATCTGCCGACAGAGCTTATCGGCAGGATTAGTCCCAAACGATAGATCATTTGCGCACGCATGAGTCCTCCATTTAACTAATGTGATACAGACATGTTAGTCGTGTAACCGGGGTCTAGCTGCCCCGGACCATGGAGTTGCCCCACACGATCGAGCCGCCAGATGTCGTCTGCCCGATTGAAGACCCCCGACCGGTCGAACTGCCCCAGACGATGGAATCGCCCCAGACGATGGACGGCCCCAGCCGATGGAATTGCCCCCAGACGATGGAGCAGCCCCAGACGATGGAGTTGCCCCAGACGATGGAGTTGCCCCAGACGATGGAGTTGCCCCAGACGATGGAGTTGCCCCGGACGAATGGCAGGGAGTTTGCCCCAGACGATGGAGTGTTGCCCCAGACTGATGCACGAGCTGCCCCAGACAATGGAGTTGCCCCAGACGATGGAGTTGCCCCAGACGATGGAATTGCCCCAGACGATGGAATTGCCCCAGACGATGGAATTCTGCGTTGACATGCGAAGTCGACGTGATTTCGCCAGCGAATAAGAAGCCGTTCGAGGTGCGTAATCCGTCTGCTGGCGACTAGAACAGTCAGCATCGACTGTGAGGTCATCGGCAGAAGCGGACCGCCGCGAAGCAGCGTTGACACTGCCCGCCCCTGCCCCCAACAACCCCTCAGCCGTTATGAACGCGCTAGCTCACATCTGCAGCACCACCCGACATCGAGCGGCGCCAGCGCGCCCCCGATCATCCAGCACCAGCGCCACGGCCCCGCTCACCACTGCCGCCGCCTGGCTGGTGCCCGACAGCTGCATACGCGCTCGTACCGTCGCCGGTCCCGTGCGCGCGAGCTGTAGGTGGTCGCCAGGATACGAACCGCCCGCCTCCGCGCGAGACGATGTGCGCTGCCGGGCGCGGCCAGATCCGGCTTCAGCACCAGGTCGTACCGCGTCGGCCCGCGCGAGCTGTACGGCGCCAGCGTGTCGTCCGACCGCTTCGCCGTCCCGTGCGTGTCGATCGCCCCCACGGTCAGCGCCGTACGGGATCGTTGCCCGGCGACGTGATCGTCCCCATCACCGGCCGGCCCGTCCGTCCGTCCTGCCGTAATTGCCCGCCGCCGCCACGACGACGATGCCGGCGTCGACGCGCGCGCTCGACCGCCTCGCACATCGGATCGTCGCGATACGGCTGCAGCACCGGCGCGCCCGAGCGACAGGTTGATGACCCGGATGTTGTATTCGTTGCGGTGCTCGATCGCCCAGTCGATCGCCTCGATCACGTCGCTCGCGTAGCCCGACCCGTCGTCGCCGAGCACCCGCAGGTTCGACCAGATAGCGCGCCCGACGCGATGCCGCGGTAACTCACGGCCGTCGGCCGTCCGCCCGGTCTGGCCGGCGATGATCCCCGCGACGTGCGTGCCGTGGCCGAACAGGTCGCTGCCGTCGCCGCCGGTGAAGTCGACGGTGTGCGACGCACCCGGTTCGCCAGCGCGGCGTGCCGCGTGTCGATCCCCGAATCGATCACCGCCACGGTGACGTCCGTGCCCGGTCAGCGCCGGCACGTCGTCGGCGCCGGCCCACACCTGGTCGGCGCCGATCGCCTCCGCCGTCACCTCGAGCGTGCGCGACTGGATGCGCGAGGTCGCCGGACAGGTGATCGACGCGTGTCGTCGTTGCCGCAGCGCGTCGAGCTGGCCGGCCGTCACCCGGAGGACGGCGCCGTCCTTGAGCGTCTTCTTGATCCGCAGGTTGTAGCGCGCTGGCGCAGCGCGTCGATTCCGGCGGCCGGTCGCCGTGGACGATGACGTCGATGGTCTGCGAGCCGACGGCCAGGTGATCCGCCAGGTCGGCGCTCAGCCGCGCGCGATGCGCGGCAGTAGGCCGGCGAAGCGCTCCACCAGACATCAGGCCGGCGATGGCCAGACGCCATCGACCGGGTTCAGGAGCTGAGCGCGGGGCATACGTAACTTCATGGCTGGCTCCAGCGTCGAACCTAGCGCGGGTCGACCGAGCCCGGGCACCGACGATACGCTGGGCGGCGTCAGATACCGTGGCTTGGACACGGATCGAGGAGCACGCGCTGGGAACCGCCGAGCCGTCCGAATCGTTTGCAGACGTCCGTCGCGAATCCGGTTGTAGATGGTCCGGCGCTGAGACGCCCAGCAGCTCCGCGGCATGGTCTAGCGACACGCTGCGGCCGATACGTGGTTCGAATACCGTCCGATTCGGCTCTGTCAAGGATCGCTCATCGCGCGGCCTCCGTGTGCTAGCGATAAGCGCACGCTCGGATGCCACGAGCCGTGACAGCAGGTAGCGATCGACGCCGTAACGTCTTAGCCGCTCAAGGCGTTGGTGACGGAAGTGCGTCCTGCCTTCTCGGCATCTGCCGCGAGATCGGCCAACGAAGCTGGCTGACGTGTCGGCCTCAATCGCAACAGCCTAATGCACGCAGCCACGAATTTGCGTGCAAAATCGCAGCTCGACTGCTGTACTTGCACACTCTTTCTGAGCTGGTCAGTTTCTTGGCCGGTGAGCCAGTTTTTGACCAGACAATCGACATCTTCGTTACGCGCTGCACGCTTGTCCGTCGCTGCAGCGTCTATCGCGTCGCCGGTGCCGGTCGGCGCGCGGCGCCGCCGACTCTGCCGGGTTCCGCCGGCCGCGGCGCCGCGTCCGCGGCGGCGAGCTGCATCGTCTCGGTCCGCACCGAGCCGCGCAGCTTTCAATCGCCTGGCACGCGCGCAGTCCGACTGACCTAGCCGTCCGCTCACTCGATGCGCGCTGGCTGGTGCGCGTCAACCAGGCAGACGCAGGCACGTGGAGCCGTGGCTGGCGCGAAAGCTGGACGGCGGTCGACGCGACGGCCGGCGCGTGACGATCGCGCTGCCGCCGAGCGTCAGCCTTCTCCGACGGCCATCCGTTCACGGCCGACGATGTGCGTGTTTTCGTTTGAGGCGGCGTATGACGAGCGCGCGCGTCAGCGCTCGCCGACTCGCTGCAGGTCGGCGGGAAGAAGCCTGCCGTCACCGCGGCCGACCCGCACACGGTCGCGATCACGCTTTCCGGCGCCGTTCGCGCCGGGCGCTGCGGCATGCTCGACAGCCTGCCGATTCTGCCGCGCCACAAGCTCGACGCGCGCGCTCGAAGGCCGGCACGCTTCAGCGAAGGCGTGGGGCCTCGACACGCCGCCGTCCGAGATCGTCGGCCTCGGCCCGTTCGTGCTGAGCGAGTACGTGCCGGGGCAGCGCCTCGTGTTCGCGCGCAATCCGCACTACTTCGCGCAAGGCCGCCGGACGGCACGCCGCTGCCGTATCTCGATCGCGTCGTCGTCGAGATCATCCCCGACCAGAGCGCCGAGCTGCTGCGGCTGGAGTCGGGACAGCTCGACATGATGACGAGCGAGATCTCGCCGGAGGCGTACGCGCCGCTGAAGCGCGCGGCCGACGAGGGGCGCGTCAAGCTGCTCGACCTCGGCGTCGTCGCGCAACGCCGACGGCCTGTGGTTCAACCTCAAGCCGGGCGCGTTCGGCGGCGACCCGCGCGCCGCCTGGCTGCAGCGCGACGAGCTGCGCCGCGCGATCTCGATGGCCGTCGATCGCAAGCTGTTCGCCGACACGGTGTTTCTCGGCGCCGGCGTGCCGGTCTACGGGCCCGAGACGCCGGCCAACAAGCAGTGGTATTGGCCGGACGCGCCGCAGACGCCGCACGATCCGGCGGCGGCGCGAAGCAGCTGCTCGCCTCGATCGGGCTCGACCGATCGCAACGGCGACGGCCTGCTCGAGGACGCGCACGAGCCAGCCGGCGCGCTTCACGCTGCTCACGCAGAAGGGACGGCCGAATCTCGAGCGCGGCGCCGCGGTCATCCGCGACGAGCTGAAGAAGATCGGCGTCGCCGTCGGACGTCGTCGCGCTCGACGGCCGGCGCGCTCATCGATCAGCTTCGCTGCACGCGCAAGTACGAGGCGGTCTACTTCAACGCCGACAAGACCGACCTCGATCCGGCGATCAACCCCGACTTCTGGTTCAGCTCCGGCAGCGCGCACATCTGGAACCTCGGGCAGAAGACGCCGGCGACCGAGTGGGAGCGGCGGATCGACGAGCTGATGGCGCGGCAGATCGCCGTCGCTCGACGAAGCCGAGCGCAAGCGCCTGTTCGACGAGGTGCAGAAGATCTTCGCCGAGCACCTGCCGATCGTCTACTTCGCCGCGCCGCGCATCTATCGTCGCGCACTCGTCGCGCGTGATCAACGCTGACGCCCGCCGAGCTGCCGCCCGCAGCTGCTGTGGTCGCCCGGACACGGTGGCGGTCGTGCCATTGATCGCGCTACCTCGCGCGGCGGCTGGCGTTCGCGGCTGTTCCTCGTGATCGCCGTGTCGTCGGCGTCGCTGGTGCTGGCGCGGCTGGCGCCGGGCGACTTCGTCACCGAGTCGCTCGGCATCGGCGGCGCAGCCGCGCAGACGATCGAGCAGGCGCGCGCGCGCTACGGCCTCGAACAAGTCGATCGGCGCGCAGTATCGCGACTGGCTCGCCGCGCGCGTCCGGCTCGATTTCGGCCGCTCGCTGCTCTACGACCGGCCGGTGCGCGATCTGATTCCCGAGCGCGCGCGCCAACACCGCCATCCTGGCGCTCACCGCGCTCGTCGCTCGCGACGCTCATCGGCCTGCCGCTCGGCGTCGTCACCGGCAGCCGCCGCGGCGGCGCGTCTGCCGGCGCGATCCGCGCGGCGTCGCTCGTCCTGCTGTCGATGCCGCCGCTGCTGACGTCGCTGTTCCTGGTGTTCGTCGCGGCGCGCACCGGCTGGCTGCCGATCGCCGGGATGCGATCGGCGACGTGCCGGCCGGCGGCGCGCTGCTCGATCTGCTGCGTCACCTCGTCGTGCCGGCGGCGGCGATCGGCGCTGCCGCTCGCCGCGATGCTCGAGCGGCTGCAGGCGCAGGCGATGAGCGAGGTGATCGGCGAGCCGTTCGTGCTCGCGGCGCTCGCGCGCGGCGTCGCCGCGGTCGCGCGTCGTCTGGCGCGACGCGCTGAAGGCGGCGCTCCGGCCGGTGCGCGGCCGTCTACGGTCTGGTCGATCGGCACGCTGCTCGAGCGGATCGTTCGCGGTCGAAGTGATCACCGCGTGGCCGGGCCTCGGCAGCCTGATGCTGCAGGCGCTGCGCGCGCGCGACGTCTATCTGGTCGCCGGCTGCGCCGGCGCCGGCGCGCTGTTCCTCGCCTGCGGCACGCTGCTGTCGGACGTGGCGCTCGCGCGTCGTGGATCCGCGCGCGAGCGAGCGCGAGCGGAGCGCGCATGACGCGCGCGTCGGCGCTGGCGCTGGTCGCGATCGCCGTGCTGGCGGCCGTGCCGCGCGCCGTTCGCTCGCGCCGCACGCGCCGCGACGCAGCGCTTCGCCGGCCTGCTCAACGCGCCGCCGACGCGTGCCGCACCTCGTCGACGCCGACGGCGCGTGGCACGCGCCGTTCATCTATCCGTGGCGGCTGGTCGAGCCAGCTCGAGCAGCGCTACGAAGCAGGATCGATCGACGCGCGTGCCGCTGGCGTGGTTCTCGGACGGCCGTCTGGTCGAGTCGTCGGACGACGCGCGCGCGCCGCTGCTGCTGCTCGGCGCCGACAGCTTCGGCCGCGACGTCTTCAGCCGGCTGCTGTTCGGCGCCCGCATCTCGCTCGGCGCTCGCGGTCGCTGGCCGCGCTCGGCGCGATGCTGATCGGCGCGGCTGATCGGCGGCGTCGCCGGCTACGCGCGGCGGCGCGCTCGACGACGTGCTGATGCGCGTCGACCGACTTCGTGATGGTGCTGCCGGCGATCTACGTCGCGCTGGCGCTGCGGTCGGTGCTGCCGCTGGTGCTGCCGCCGCGCGACGGTGTTCGCTGCTGCTCGCCGGCGATCTTCGCCGTCGTCGGCGCGCCGTTCGTCGCGCGCGGCGTCCGCGCCATCGTGCGATCCGAGCGGCGCCTGGACTACGCCGCCGCGGCGCGCGCGCTCGGCGCGAGCGACGCTGCGCCTGCTGGTCGCGGCATCTGCTGCCGGCGACGCGCGGCTTCATCGCCGTCCAGATCACGCTGCTGGTGCCGGCGTTCATCGTCGCCGAAGCGACGCTGTCGTACGTCGGCCTCGGCTTTCCCGATCCGGTCGCGAGCTGGGGCACGATGCTGCACGACGCGTCGACCAACGTGCGCGTGTTCGCCGATTTTCCGTGGCTGCTCAGTCCGGCGGCGGCGATGTTCCTCGTCGTCCTCGGCCTCAACCTGGTGCTGCAGCACAGCGGGCGCGGCGCTGGTCGTCTACAATGTAATCGCGCATGAATCTCGCGCGGCGTCTTCGCGCCGATTCCCACGCCGTTCGACGATCGCGATCGCGTCGACACCGCGCGGCTGCAGCGCGGCGCTCGCGCGCGTGGATGCACGAGCCGCTCGACCGGCTTCGTCGTCCTCGGCTCGAACGGCGAAGCGGCGCTGATGGACGACTTCGAAGCCGATCAGCGCGATCGTCGCGGCGCGCGACGTCGATGCCGCGCGACCGGCCGTTCATCGTCGGCACCGGCCGCGAGTCGACGCAGCGCGGCGATCCGCGGCGACGAAGCGCGCGGCCGAGCACGGCGCCGACGCGGTGCTCGTCCGCACGCCCGGCTTCTTCAAGACGCAGATGACGACCGACGCGTTCGTGCGGCACTACACGCGCGGTCGCCGACGCGTCGCCGGTGCCGGTGCTGCTCTACAACTTCACCGCGGTCACCGGCGTGAACCTGCTGCCGGCCGCCGTGGCGCGGCTGGCGACGCATCCGAACATCGTCGGCATGAAGGAGTCGGGCGGCGACGTCGCGCAGATCGCGGATCTCGTGTCGCGCACGCCGGCCGACTTTCAGCGTGCTCGCCGGCACGGCGTCGACGTTCTACGCGGCGCTGTGCGTCGGCGCGGCGGGCGGCATCCTCGCGCTGGCCGTGCGTGCTGCCCGGACGCGTGCGTCGCGCCTGTTCGAGCTCGACGCGGCGCGGCCGGCACGACGAAGCGCGATCGCGCTGCAGCGCGAGCTGGTGCCGCTCGCGCGGCTGCTCGGCGCGACGCACGGCGTCGCCGGGCCTGAAGGCGGCGCTGAATCTGCTCGGCTACGACGTCGGCGTGCCGCGGCCGCCGCTCGCTGCCGCTCCCGAGGCCGCGATCGCCGCGCTGCGCGACGCGCTCGCACAGTTCGAGGAAATCCCCGCATGAGCCTGCTTCCCGATACCGATCGCATCCTGCTCGGCCCGGGTCCGAGCCTGACCGTCGCCGCGCGTGATGCGCGCGATGGCGGCGCCGACGGTCAGCCATCTCGATCCGCTGATGCTGCGCGCTGCTCGACGATGTGCGCGCGCGGCTGACGCGGCTGTTCCGCGCGCCGGACGGCTCGTTCGCGTTCGCGGTCTCCGGCACCGGCACGTCCGGCATGGAAACGGCCGTCGCGAACCTCGTGCGCGAAGGCACGCGCGCGCACGGTCGTCGTCACCGGGCTACTTCGGCGATCGGCTCGCGCAGATGTGCGAGCGCTACGGCGCGACGGTGACGCGCGCTCGACGTCGAGTGGGGCCGCGCGTGCGATCCCGACGCGCTGCGGCGCGCACGCTGACAGGCGACGCCGGCCGACGTCGTGGCGATGGTCCACGCCGAGACGTCGACCGGCGTGCTGAACCCGGTTCGCGAGCTGGCGCCGATCGCGCGCGAGCACGGCGCGCTGACGATCGTCGACGCGGTCACGTCGTTCGGCGGCCATCCGCTCGACGTCGGCGCGCTGGGGCATCGACGCCTGCTACAGCTGCACGCAGAAGTGTCTCGGCGCGCCGTCGGGTCTCGCGCCGGTCGTCTTCGGCCCGCGCGCGCTCGAGCGGCGCGTCAAGTGCCGCAGCTTCTACTTCGATCTCGCGCTGCTCGAGGACTACTGGCTCCGCCGGAAGTATCACCACACGATGTCGTCGACGCTGCGTCTACGCGCTGTACGAGGCGCTGGCGATCGTCGAGGAAGAAGGGCTCGACGCGCGCTGGGCGCGGCACGAGCGCAACCATCGCGCGCTCGTCGACGGCGCTGAGCGGCGCTCGGGTCTGTCGCTGCTGCCGCGCGAAGGCGAGCGGCTGTGGACGCTCAACGCGGTGCGCGTCCCGGACGGCGTCGACGAAGCCGCCGTGCGCAAGCAGCTGCTCGAGCGAGTTCAACATCGAGATCGGCGCCGGGCCTCGGTCCGCTGGCCGGCAAGATCTGGCGCGTCGGCCTGATGGGCGCCAGCTCGTCGCCGCGCCTCGTCGTTCTGCCTTCGCGGCGCGCTCGAGAGCGTGCTCGCGCGCCACGGACACGCGCGTTCCGGCCTGATCGGCAATCGTGCTGGGCAAGCTGGCAAGGGCGCTCGCTGGGTCGCGCAGGGCTGGCCGTCGTGGCGGCGTCTGCCTTCGCGGTCCTCGCCTACGCGTACCTGACGCTGCCGGACGTCCGGCCCGCTGCGGACGACCAATCCCCCGACGACCGCGTTCATGGAACTGCGCGCGCGCGAGGCGCGCGCGCAGGGACAGCACGCCGCGCCGCGTGCAGCGCTGGGTCGGCTACGGATCGCATCTCGCCGAACTCGTGCGCGCGGTGCTCGTCGCTGAAGACGATGCGTTCTGGCAGCACGAAGGGGTGGACTTCGAGCAGCTGCAGGAATCGCTCGAGACAGACTGGGCGCGCGGACGGCTTCGTGCGCGGCGGCAGCACGATCACGCAGCAGCTCGCGAAGAACCTGTATCTGTCGCCGTCGAAGAACCCGCTGCGCAAGCTGCGCGAGCTGATCATCGCGCGGCGGCTCGAAGCCGAGCTGAAGAAGTCGCGCATCCTCGAGCTCTATCTGAACGTGATCGAGTGGGGCGACGGCATCTACGGCGCGGAAGCGGCCGCGCGCGACGCTATTTCACGAAATCGTGCGGCCGAGCTGCTCGGCCGTCGGAGTCGGCGCTGCTCGCCGCGGCGATCATCAACCCGCGGCTGCTCAATCCTGCACGTCCGACCGCCCGGCTCATCGCGGCGGCAGCAGCTCATCCTGCGGCGAATGGGCGTCGTGACACGCCTCCGGAAGAGTCAGCTCAACTCGTGAGCGTTGACAACGAATGTAGCGCTGCTTCAGCTTGACACTGCTTCAGACCGCGTCCGATATCACGCTCTATTTCGGCTCGACTCTCGACACAACTGATCTGCGACATGAGTCCACTCGAGGGCATTCGCCGGCCGTACGCTTCGCGTCCCCTGCGTACGTGCGTGACTGCGCATGATCAACTACACCGAACGCCTGACGCTGCTGATGCAGGACATCGTGTCGCGCGTGCCCGCGCTGTCGTTCATCGATCATGGCGACGTGCTGGTGTTCGCGCGATCGGGCCGCTCGAACGCCGAAGGCGCGTTCGCCACCTGTCACTGCCTCACGCTGCCGCCGAGCGAACCGGGCTACTACTTCTGGCGCGATCGCGCGACGCACGCGCATCACGCGGCGCTCGGAGTGGTTCGTCACGAAGTCGCCGGCGGTCACGCATCGGCGCGCGCGCCGATCAAGTACATGATCTCGTTCGCGCTGCCGCGCTTCTGCGATCAGTCGCTCGATCGGTCGCGGAAGGAGCGCTTCTATCCCGGCGCCGAGCCGTGGATCGCGAAGCTCGACACGGTCATCCACGAGCTCTATCACATCGATCCCGAGCTCGCGCGGCATCCGCCGCATCGAGCGCGAGCGACGGCACCTACTCGGCGCAACTGCCACGGCCAGCAGTTCTTCGAGCAGGTCGCCGAGCATGGTGCACACCTATCTCGACGAGCAAGCCGTCGCCGGACGTCTACGATTTCCTGCGCGACGATTTCGCCGCGCTCGACACGCGCCACGGCGGCGTCGTCGGCACCAGCTTCCGCACGTTCCCGTCGTTCCCGCAGCGCTACATCGAACGGCTCGGCGGATCAGCTGCCGTGCGAGGCGGATAGCGAAGGCGTGAGCGTCGAGCCGCTGCGCGCCGCACAGCAGCCGACGCGCTACACGCGAGGACGACCTCCACGTGCGCCAGTTCATGAAGGAGACGTCGCGGCGGCTGATTCGGAAGGGCGTCAGTTCCGCGCCGCGCTAGTTCGTCAATTCACCGCCGGGCGCCGAGGAAGCGCGGCGACCAGTAGGCTCGAGCTCGAGATGCTCGACGCGCACCACTCCGGTTGAACTCGGCGCGTGCACGAACTCGTCGCCGCCGATCGCGATGCGCCACGTGCGACGCGCCGGGCGTCGGTCGTGGTGAAGAAGATGAGGTCGCCTGGCGCCAGATCCCTCGGGCTCGATCGACTTTCCCACCCGATACTGATCGCGCACGTCGCGCGGCAGCGCGATGCCGTAGCTGCGCGAACACGTACTGCGTGAAGCCGCTGCAGTCGAAGCCCTGCGGGATCGGTGCCGCCGTTGCGATACGGCGATGCCGCGCAGCGCCAGCGCCGTGCCGACCAGCGCGTAGCCGTCGAACGCTGCACGCCGGCACGCGGACGCTCGCTCGGCGCGCATCGGCGCGCGACCCGGGACGCACGGTGCCGGCGGATGGCGGCTCAGGCGCGACGGCGCCGGTCGAGAGCAGCGGTTGCGACGTGCGCCGGGCACCGGGAACGGTCGCGGCGCGGCCGACCGGCGTCGAGGCGCAGGCGCCCGTGAGCGAGCGCCAAGGCGAGCGTCCAATCACGGTCCGCACGCATCGATTTGCTATCGCGACGCCGGGGCCGACGAGAGAGCACTCCACAGCGGCGCTAACCGCTCGTGTTACAAGCGAGTTACAGCGTCAAGACGCTTGACACTACGGCAGGCGGTCGGGCAAAATTCGAACACAATACCGGGCAGATCCCGATCCGAAATGGAACAGACGCTTCTCCTGAACGCGTCGTACGAGCCGCTCGAAGATCGTCCACTGGCAGAAGGCCGTCACGCTTTGGTGCCAGGGGAAGGTCGAGGTCATCTCGGTCTACGACCGCGAGATCCGGGCTGTTTCGCTCAGCTTCAAGCTGCCGTCGGTCATCCGCCTGCTCCGCTACATCAAGATCAAGCGCCGCTTCGACTACGTGCCGTTCTCGCGCGCGAACATCTACGCGCGCGACGACCACTGCTGCCAGTACTGCGGCGACGGGTTCCCGACGAGCGAGCTGACGTTCGATCACGTGGTGCCGGTCGCCCAGGGCGGCCGGAAGGACTGGGAGAACATCGTCACCTGCTGCGTCACGTGCAACCGCAGGAAGGGCGGCCGGACGCCGGCCGAAGCCGGCATGCACCTCAGGCGGATGCCGAAGCGTCCCGAATCGGCGCCGGCCATCCGCATCACGGTCGGCCTGCGCAACGCGCCCGAAAGCTGGCGCGACTATCTCTACTGGAACGTCGAGCTCGACGACACATAGCAGTGAAGCGAAGTCAGCTCAGGCTCAGCGCTCGTCGTCAGCCTCGACTTCGACTTCAGACTTCCGACTTCCAGATGCCGCATCACGACAGTCGATCCGCATGCGCCGATCGAAGGCGGCCGCGTCGACATCGACGGCGAGGTTTCCGTCGCGGACGGCTCCTGCCGGACGTGCGCATCGGCGATCTGCCGGCGCGCCTCGTCGTTCGCGTCGCCCGACGCGGCTTGGCGTCATCGTGCCCGCCGGGCCTCGACGGCGGCAGCGCGCGCGGTGCGCGATCACGCCGGCGGCGCCGGCGAGACGGCGTTCGTCGAGATCGCGGCGCCGTTCGCCACCGGGCTGCATCAGGTGGACAACCCGGTCTTCGATCGCGACGGCAATCTCTACGTCACCTACAGCGGCACGCCGCGGCCAGCAGGTGCCGGTGTCGATCTTCCGCGTGCGTCCGAACGGCACGCGCGAGACGTTCTCGTCGGGCATCGTGAATCCCGACGTCGATGGCGATCGATCCGACGGGCGCGGCTGTACGTGTCGAGCCGGTTCGAAGGCACGGTCTATCGCGTCGCTGCCGGACGGCTCGGCCGGAGCCGTTCGCGACCGACCTCGGCGTCGCCTGCGGGCTGGCGTTCGCGCCGGACGGCACGCTCTTTGTCGGCGATCGATCGGGCACCATCTTCCGCGTCGATCGCGACGGCCAGGCGACGACGTTCGCGACGCTGCCGGCCGAGCGTGGCGGCGTTTCACCTCGCGATCGGCCCCGACGGCGCGCTGTATGTCAGCGGTCCGACGCTGTCGTCCTACGATCCGCTGTACCGCATCGACGCCGACGGCGCGGTGTCGACGCGCTACGCCGGCGTTCGGGCGGCCGCAGGGGCTGGCGTTCGATCCCGAACGGCATCGCTCTTCGTCGTCGACGCGCTGGCCGGCGTCGAGCGGCTCGTACCGGTGCCGCCCGCACGGCGACCCGGAGCTCGTGCTCGCCGGTCCCGCGCTGGTCGGCGTCGCGTTCGACCGCCACGGCGACGCTCGTCGTCGCCTCGAACGAGACGGCTTACGACTGCGCCGTGACCGGTACGGTATCGGTGAACTGCTGCGATCCGATCGCACCTGCACGCTATCAATCACCCGCCCATATGTCCGCAACTGTTCCAGCGCAAACCGATCGCCGCGCTCGTCGACAGACGCCGACGGCGCCAACGGCCTGAAGCGATCGCTCGGGCGCCGGCGATCTGATCATGCTGGCGATCGGCGCGGTGATCGGCGCCGGCATCTTCGGCGCGATCGGCACCGCCGCGGCCGGGCAGATCGGCCCGAACGGCGAAGTGATCCGCCTGCGGCGCCGGGCCGGCGCTGGTGTTCTCGTTCCTGCTGCTCGGCGGCGCCTGCGCGCTCGCCGGCGCTCTGCTACGCCGAGCTCGCGTCGATGATCCCGCAGGCGGGCAGCGCCTATGCCTACTCGTACGCGACGCTCGGCGAGCTGGTCGCGTGGATCATCGGCTGGGACCTGATCCTCGAGTACGCGGTCGGCAACGTCGCCGTCGCGATCTCGTGGGGCGACTACTTCAACACGCTGCTGCGCGGGCTTCGGCGTCGAGCTGCCGGTCTGGCTGACGACCGGCTATCGCACGGCGCTGCTCAGCTCCGATCCCGCAGGTCCACGGCCTGCTCGACATCGGCGCCGCACGTCGCCGGCATCCCGATCCTCGTCCACCTGCCGGCGTTCGCGATCGTGATGGTGATCACCTGGCTGCTGCTGCGCGGCGCGCGCGAGAGCGTCGACGGCCAACAACATCATGGTCGTGATCAAGCTGCTCGCGCTCGGCGCTGTTCATCGCCGTCGGCGCCACGCACCTCCACGCCGAGAACTACCGTCCGTTCGCGCCCAACGGCTTCACCGGCATCCACCAGGGCGCGGCGATCGTGTTCTTCGCCTACATCGGCTTCGACGCGATCTCGACCGCGGCCGAGGAGACGCAGAACCCGCAGCGCAACCTGCCGATCGGCATCCTCGGCGGGCTCGGCGATCTGCACGTTGATCTACGTCGTCGTCGGCGCCGTGCTGACCGGCATGGTGCCGTACACAGAGCTGGCGGTCGCCGATCCGCTGGCGCGCGCGCTCGAGCTCGCCGGGCTTCAAGACGGTCGGCTGGATCGTCGCGCTCGGCGCCGCGGTGTCGATGTCGGCGGTGCTGCTCGTGTTTCCAGTACGGCCAGCCGCGCATCTTCTTCGCGATGGCGCGCGACGGCCTGCTGCCGCAGTGGGCGGCGCAGCATCGATCCCGAACACGCGCATCCCGTGCGGCGACGACGCTCATCACCGGCGTCTTCGTGGCGCTCGTGGTCGCTGATCGGCGACGCGGCGGAGACCTACGACCTGACGAACATCGGCACGCTGTTCGCGTTCATGCTCGTCAGCATCGGCGTGCTGGTGCTGCGCTACAAGGAGCCGGATCGCCCGCGGCCGTTCAGGGTGCCGTTCGTGTGGCCGGTCTGCATCGCTGTCGGCGGCCGGCTGCGTCTTCATCATGGCGGGGCTGCCGCGCACGGCGTGGGAGCGGTTCGGTGTGTGGCTGGTGATCGGCCTCGTCCTGTATTTCACCTACGGCTACCGCCACAGCAAGCTGCGCGTTCGCCAATAGAGGTCCACGACGATGAACGCAGAACACGCAGAAATCGCAGAGCAGGGCCTCTCTGCGGGTTCCGCGGGTTCAGCGTTGATCGTCGTCGGGTAACCGTGGCGCCTCTCGACGGCGTCCGGGTGCTCGACCTGACGCGCCTGCTGCCAGGCGCCTACGCGACGCTGCTGCTCGCCGACCTCGGCGCCGACGTCGTGAAGATCGAGGATCCGCGCGGCGGCGACGGCATGCGGTCGCTGCCGACCGCCGGACGGCGGCCCTACTTCGAGCTCCTCAACCGCAACAAGCGCAGCGTCACGCTCGATCTGCGATCGCCCGAGGCGCCGCGCGATCTTCGACGCGCTGTGCGCGCACGCCGACGTCGGTCGTCGACAGCTTCCGTCCGTCGACGGCGCGCCGGCTCGGCGTCGACGCGAGCGAGCGCTCCAGGCGCGGCATCCGCGCCTGGTCTGCGCGTCGATCAGCGGGTTCGGCCAGGCGGGGCCCTATGCCGAGCGCGCCGCGCACGACATCAACTACCAGGCGCTCGCCGGCCTGCTGCGGCCGCCGCAGCTGCCCGGCCGCTCGTCGGCGACATCGGCGCGGCGACCGACACGGCGCATCCGTATTCTCGCGGCGCTGGTGCAGCGCGCGCGGACCGGCGTCGGCGCGGTCGTCGACGTCTCGATCCACGACGCGGCGCTCGCGTGGTCGATGTTTCCCGAGACCGCCGAGCTCGCGAACGCCTGCTACAACGTCTACGAGACGGCCGACGGCGAATGGCTGGCGCTCGGCGCGCTCGAACCGAAGTTCTGGCAGGGGTTCTGCGAGCGCATCGATCGCGCCGACCTCGTGCCGCTGCAGCATGCCCAGGGCGCGGAGCGCGAACGGGTCGTCCGCGACGTCCGCGACGTGATGCGCGCCCGGACCCGCGGCGAATGGCTGGCGCGATTCGCAGACGCCGATGTCTGCCTGACGACGATCTACACGCCCGCCGAGGTGGCCTCCGATCCCCACGTCATCGCGCGCGGAGCGATGCGGCGCGCGGCAGCCGCGCCCGGCGCTCGGCGCCGATACCGACTGCGGTGCTGGAGGAAGCAGGGATCTCCGGCCGACGAGCGCGACCGCCTCCGCGCAGCAGCGCGTGATCTGGAACCCACGACGTTGAACGCAGCAGTGCGCAGAGCACGCAGAGAAATCCCAGTGATCTTTCTCTGCGATCTCAGCGGTCTCTGCGTTCTCGTGTTGTTTCAGGCGTTTTTGCGCTACGCGCGTCATTTCATCCCCGACGCCAGCATCGCCGGCATCGGCAGCGCGATCTCGCCGCCGCTCGCGTAGCCTTGGGCCTCGCGCCGGACCGCGGCGCGGATCGCGTCGAGCGCCGCCGGCGTTTGCGCGCGCAGGACCGCGGCGGTGCGGACGCCGCCGCGCGACATCGCGTCGAACACCGCATCGGCCGACGGCAGACGCCAGGTGAGCGCGAGCTGCTGCACCTCGACGTTCGAGAACCCGGCGGCCTCGAGCGTCCGCCGCGTCTCGCCCGCGTCGCTGAAGCGGAAGAACGGCGGCCCTTCAGGCAGCGGCACGTCGGTGTTGCCGAGCGCCTCGATCGCGCGCAGCGTCATCCCGAACCCGACCGCCTGATCGGGACCGGCCCAGACGGTGAACGCGTAGCGTCCGCCGGGCCGGAGCACGCGGTGGGCCTCGGCGATGGCCTGATCCGGCCGCGCCAGGTGCAGCATGCCGAAGCTCATCACCACGGCCGTCGAAGCTCGCCTCCTCGAACGGCAGCGCTTCGGCGTCGCCCTCGCGGAACGTCAGGCCGGGATAGCGGGCCCGCGCTTCCGCCACCATCGCGCGTCGCGAAGTCGAGGCCGACGACGTCGGCGCCGCGCGCCGCGGCAGCGGCGGCGATGAACCCAGGGCCGCTCGCGACGTCGAGGAGCCGCGTGCCCGGCGCCACCCGAACCGCGTCGAGCACCGCCGGTCCGGCTTGCATGGTGAGCGCGCCGAACGCGTCGCCGTAGTGCCGGGCGGCGCGCTCCCAGCCGCCGAGCTCGAACGCGGAAAACGGCGCCGGATCAAACGGTTGAGTCGTGGTCATCGTGCTACGATGGTTGTTTCGGGCGGCCCAGAGATTCTAAACAGTATGGCTCATGAGTGGATTTCGTGCGCGGCGCCCGCGTCCATAATCTCAAGAACATCGACGTCGATCATGCCCGCGCCACAAGCTGGTGGTCATCACCGGCCTGTCCGGCTCCGGCAAGTCGTCGCTGGCCTTCGACACGATCTACGCGGAGGGCAGCGGCGCTACGTCGAGTCGCTGTCGGCGTACGCCCGGCAGTTCCTCGAGCAGATGGAGAAGCCGGACGTCGATCTGATCGACGGCCTGTCGCCGGCGATCTCGATCGAGCAGAAGACCACCGGCTCGAACCCGCGATCGACGGTCGGCACGGTCACCGAGATCTACGACTACCTCCGGCTGCTGTTCGCCAACATCGGCGTGCCGCATTGCCCGAACTGCGGCAAGGAGATCGCCAGCCAGTCGCTCGAGCGCATCGTCGACATGGTGATGCTCTATCCGCAGGACGAGCGCATCAACGTGCTCGCGCCGATCGTCCGCGGCCGCAAGGGCGAGTTCAAGAAGGAGCTGGCCGCGCTGCGGACGCGCGGCTACACCAAGGCGCGCATCGACGGCCAGTTCCGGTCGCTCGAAGAGGACATCGCGCTCGATCGGCGCCGCAACCACACCATCGAGGTCGTCGTCGATCGCGCTGATCGTCCGCGGCGGCGTCGAGCGGCGCCTGACCGAGTCGGTCGACGTCGCGCTCAACCTCGCCGAGGACATCGTCGTCATCAACACCTACGAGGGCGGCGATCGGCTGTTCTCGCGGCGGCTGGCGTGCGTCGACTGCGGGCTGAGCATGCCCGAGATGACGCCGCGCGCGTTCTCGTTCAACTCGCCGCACGGCGCCTGCACCGAGTGCCAGGGGCTCGGCGCGATGATCGATTTCGATCCGCACCGCGTCGTGCCCGACGAGTCGAAGTCGCTGGCCGACGGCGCGATCGCGCCGTGGGCGCGCGGCGATCGCAAGCTGGTGCGCGATGCGCTGCAGGCGCTGTCGCGCGACTTCGGCATCGATCTCGACGGCGCCGTTCTCACGCCTGCCGCGAAAGTCGCGCGAAGTGCTGCTGTTCGGCGCCGGCAGGCACGGGCAGCTTCGAAGGCCTGATGCCGAACCTGCGCCGCCGCTACGACGAGGGCAGCTGGGCCGAGCCAGGCCGAGCTCGAGCCGTATCCGGTCGCTGCGGCCGTGCCCGACGTGCCGCGGCCAGCGGCTCAAGCCGCAGAGCCTGTCGGTCAAGGTCAAGGGCCGCACGATCTCGGACTACGTCGACCTGCCGATCGCCGAGGCGCTGCGAGGCCTTCGACGCGCTGGTGCTCACCGACCGCGAGGCGATCATCGCCGAGCGGATCCTCAAGCGAGATCCAGGAGCGGCTGCGCTTCCTGCACGACGTCGGCGTCGGCTACCTGACGCTGGCACGCAGCGCCGCGACGCTGTCGGGCGGCGAAGGGCAGCGCATCCGGCTGGCGACGCAGATCGGCGCGAACCTGACCGGCGTGCTCTACGTCCTCGACGAGCCGTCGATCGGCCTGCACCAGCGCGACAACCGGAAGCTGCTCGGCGACGCTGGCGCGGCTGCGCGACCTCGGCAACACCGTCATCGTCGTCGAGCACGACGAAGAGACGATCCGCGTCGCCGACTACGTCGTCGATCTCGGCCCGGGCGCCGGCGATCTCGGCGGCCACGTGATCTTCCAGGGCACGCCCGCAGCAGCTGATGGACGCGCAGCGGGCCGACGGCGCCGGCGGCTCGCTCACCGGCGCGCTATCTGACCGGCGCGCGCTCGATCCCGACGCCGGCAGCCGCGCGGCCGGCGCTCAAGGGCGAGATCGTCATCCGCGGCGCGCGCGCGAACAACCTGAAGAACATCGACGTCAAGATCCCGCTCGGCGTGCTGACCGCGGTGACCGGCGTCAGCGGCTCGGGCAAGTCGACGCTGGTCAACGACATCCTCTACAAGTCGCTGGCGAAGACGCTCTACAAGGCCGGCGACGATGCCGGCGCGCACGACCGGATCGAGGGCATCGAGCTGATCGACAAGGTGATCGAGATCGATCAGTCGCCGATCGGCGCGGACGCCGCGATCGAACCCGGCGACCTACACCGGCCTGTTCACCTTCATCCGCGACCTGTTCGCGATGGATGCCGGAGGCGAAGGCGCGCGGCTTCAAGCCGGGGCGCTTCTCGTTCAACGTCAAGGGCGGACGCTGCGAGGCGTGCCAGGGCGACGGCGTCATCGCCATCGAGATGCATTTCCTGCCCGACGTCTACGTGACGTGCGAGCAGTGCAAGGGCCGGCGCTACAACCGCGAGACGCTCGAGATCAAGTACCGCGGCAAGTCGATCGCCGACGTGCTCGAGCTGACCGTCGATCAGGCGCTGCCGCTGCTCGAGAACTTGCCGGCGATCGCCAACAAGCTGCGCACGCTCCAGAGACGTCGGCCTCGGCTACGTCGCGCTCGGGCAGTCGGCGACGACGCTGTCGGGCGGCGAGGCGCAGCGGGTGAAGCTCGCCAAGGAGCTGTCGAAGCGCGGCACCGGCCGCACGCTCTACATCCTCGACGAGCCGACGACCGGCCTGCACTTCGAGGACACGCGCAAGCTGCTCGACGTGCTGACCAAGCTCGTCGATCAGGGCAACACGATCGTGGTGATCGAGCACAACCTCGACGTGATCAAGTCGGCGGACTACGTGATCGATCTCGGGCCCGGAGGGCGGCGCCGGCGGCGGGCGGATCATCGCGGCGGGGACGCCGGAAGAGGTGGCGCGGCGCGAGGCGTCGGCGACCGGACGCTTCCTCGCCGACCTCTTCGTGCACGAGCAGAGACGACCAGTTCAGTCGTTGGCCGGATGATCGATGTGGTAAGATCGCCACAACTTCCGCCGACGACAGCTGTGGTGCTTCATGCCACAAAATCGGCATCGCCAACCTGTCACTGCACGTCACTCGACAGTCGCTAACCTGTTGCCCAATAATGAAATCAGCGCGACGCCAGACGAGCCTGTCCAACGGGCATCGTCTTTGCTGAGTTCGCTGTGAACGTCCCTCACTCGCCCGAGAGGCTAATGGACGCACAGCGCACACTTCGTCGTCAGATCTCCTGCGTCGGAATCGGTCTTGCACTCCGGCAACAAGGTCAACCTCACACTGAAACCCGCTGCCGGCTGATTTCGGCATCCGGTTTCGCCGGACGGATCTGGGCGATCACGAGGTGCCGGCCACGGTGCACAACCTGGCCGGCATCCAGCTCGCCACCGGCCTGGCGCGGAACGAAGTGTCGGTCGAGACGGTCGAGCACCTGCTCGCGGCGCTCGTCAGCGTCGGCATCGACAACGTGATCGTCGAGCTGAACTCGCCGGAAGTGCCGATCATGGACGGCAGCGCGGCGCCGTTCATCTACCTGATTCACGAAGCGGGCGTGAAGCGGCTGCAGGCGCCCGCGGAAGTACCTGAAGATCGTCCGGCCGATCGCGATCTCGCGCGGCGACAAGCGCATCGCGCTCTATCCGTCGGATCACTTCAAGGTCACCTACAGCATCAGCTACGACCATCCGCTGCTGCGGCACCAGTCGCGGACGCTGCGCATCACCGAAGAATCGTTCGTCGAGGAGATCGCGCCGGCGCGCACGTTCACGTTCCTCAAGGACGTCGAGATGCTGCGGCAGAACGGCCTGGCGCTCGGCGGCTCGCTCGACAACGCGATCGTGCTCGGCGAGACCGGCGTCCTCAACAACGCGCTCGCGCTTCGAGGACGAGTTCGTCCGCCACAAGATCCTCGACGCGATCGGCGATCTCGCGCTGGTCGGCTACCCGGTGATCGGCCACCTCGTGGCGCATCGCGCCGGCCACGCGCTGCACACCGAGTTCGCGGCGAAGATCCTCGAGGAGACCGCACGTCGTGGCGGCTGGTCGAGGCGCCCGCTCGACGCCATGCTGCCGCTCACCTCGTCGGTCAAGGGCGCGGCGGCGCGGCTGGCCAACCAGACGTCGTAGTCGCCAGTCTTCAAGTCAGTCAGTCACAAGTCAGCAAGTCGTCAGTCACAAGTCGTCAGTCATCAGTCGCGCGGTCTGAGACTCGTCAGACTGATGACTGGGACTGGTGACTGACCACTAATGACTGACGACTGACGACTTGTGACTGACGACTACCTGACCCAGAGACTTCTGCGTGCGTCGTTTGCGACCCGCAGCGCTCGAACCAGTCGATCCCTTCGCTCACCAGGTCGAACTTCAGCGCATAGCGCCCGGCTGCCGGGCGCCGGGATCTCGATGGCGACGTCGGTCCGATCGCCGGGGCCGAGCGCCTGCGGCAGCCAGGCGCGCGCGAAGTCGCGATTCGATGATCGTGCCGTCGGCGGCGCAGAGCTGGGCGCCGAGGCGCACGAGGCGCCGGCCGTAGGTCGCCTGCGCCGGGAAACGGCCGCGTCGAGAGGTTGTGACACGCGCGTCCGGACCTCGAGCGGCCGGCCGGCCCGCGCGATCAGCGGAAGGCCGGTCATGCCGGGCACAGGCGATCGCACGTCGATGCGCGCCTGGGCGTCGCGCCCGGGATCGCGTTGCCGAGGTTGTTGTCGTCCCAGATCTCGCGGCGAATCGCCTCGAGGTCCGGCGAACCGGGCACGAAGCGCCGCGAGAACGCGTTCTCGGGATGGTCGGTCATCTCCCAGCAGAGGCGATCGACGCCGATCTCGGCGGCCAGCTGCGCGCGCGCGCTCCATCTCCGCGTCGCTGTCGTTCCAGTTGAAGAGGATGTAGCGCCAGTTGAGGAACGGCACATCGCGGCCCGCCTCGCGCTTCTCGTCGGCCATGCGCGCGCAGGTTCGCGATGGCGAGGTCGAAGCGGCCGCGCTGCCGGTACTTGCACGTAGCTTTCCTGGCGTCGCGCCGTCGATCGAGAACGTCACCTCGTCGATGCCCGAGTGCACGAGCCGGCGCGCCTGCGCTTCGGTCAAGCGCGAGGCCGTTCGTGCTCGTGTAGAGGTAGATGTGCGGAAACGTCGCGACTTGATGTACTTCGCACATCTCGACGGCGCGCTTGTGCAGGAACGCCTCGCCGTAGTTGAAGAAGTCGATGCGGACCGAGCGACGGCGCCGACCTCGTCGACGACGCGGCGGAACAGATCGAAGTCGAGCATGCCGGCCTGCGCGCGTCCGGGTGATGCCGGTTTCCGGCGCGCAGCACGCCTCGGTGCACGAGATGTTGCAGGCGGCCGTGCACTCGATGTACATGCGCGACGGCTGCGGCCCGGCGTCGAGCGGGCGCACCGGCGGCGCCTCGTCCTTCTTCAGCGGCAGCTTGAGCGGGCAGTCGCCGCAGAACTTCGAGCCGCCGGCGTTCAGGTCCGCGCGCACGCCGGAGACGACCGGCCCGGTCCAGATCTCGTGCACCGACGGCCCGCGCTGGCATCGCCGAGCACGCGTTTGCCGTAGGGATCGGCGCAGCCGCAGACGATGCCGGCCGTCGCAGAGCATGACCAGCGTGCTCCACGGCCACGAGCACTGAAACCGCGTCGCGAGGAAGTTCAGCGACATCTACTTCTGGGTCAGCTTCTTCATGTAGGCCTCGAGCTTGTCGTTCTCGTACTTCACGGTGTTGAGGAACAGGCTCTCGGCCAGGTAGGTGCGGCGCTCGGCATCGTCCATCTGGTCGATGAGGTGGTGGATTTCCTTCACCATGTCCTCGAACGAGCGCTCGAGCTCCGCGCTTGGCGGTCACTTCCTGGTAGAGCGCTTCCATGATGGCGAGCAGATCGCCGTCGAGCGTGATCGTCGGCGCCGCTGGTGGTCTTGATGGTGCGCATGGCTAAGCCCCGAAGCTTTTGACGGCGCTCGGCTCGTCGGCGTGTATCTCGATGAAGTTCTGCGCCCCGGTCATCGTCAGCATCGTCTCGACGCGCTTCTGGACGCCGGACAGCTTGAGGTGGCCGCCGGCGTTGTGCACCTGGCGGTAGAGATCCATCAGGCAGCCGATCGTCGCGCTGTCGACGTAGGTGACCGGCGTGAGGTCGATGAGGATGTCGCTTCTGCCCGGCGGCGACCAGGCCGCTGACCGCGGTCGAGAAGTCGGACAGGATGGGATACATCAGCCGCGTCTCGCCGACGCGGACGATCGCGATGCCGCCGGTCTGCTCGGTTTTCACATTCATCAGCTGGCTCCCGTGCGCTTGAGCACCGCTCTGCTCGGACCGAAATCGTCGCCGCGCAGCTTGCGGATCTGGCGCGCCAGCTCCGTGCGGCCGCGGTTGATGCGCGACTTGACCGTGCCTTCCGGCAGCCGCAGCTTGTCGGCGATCTCCTGGTATGACAGTTCCTGGATGTCGCGCATCAGGACCGCGGTGCGCAGCGTCTCGGGCAGCGCCGCCATCGCCTGCTTGCAGCAGCGCGACGCGGTCCTGCTGCTCGAGCGCGGCCACCGGGCCGGGCTCGTGCGACAGCCGGCGACAGCTCGTTGGCGTCGACGTCGCGGTCGATCGTCTCGCGCTCCTTGCGGACGCTGCGGTAGTGATCGATGCACAGATTGCGGCTGATGCTGATCAGCCACGTCTGGAAATTCGCGCGCCGGTCGAAGGTGTCGAGCGACTTGAAGATCTTGAGGAAGATGTCCTGCGTCAGATCCTCGGCCTCGTCGTGCTTGCCGACGAACTTGTAGGCGACGTTGAACACCTTGCGCCAGTAGCTGCCGGACGATCTGCTCCCAGGCGAGCTGATCGCCCTGCAGGCAGCGCTGAATCAGCGTCTCGACCGCGTCTCCGCGGCTCCGGCATCATGAGGTGTTGAGTAGAATAGCGTATCACGTTGGCCCAAGCGCCCAGCCAGACCGGCTTCTACCGGCAAGACGTCGGACACGACCACGCGCTCGTCTGCGACGGCGTGCCGCTGGCGGCGATTGCCGCCGCCGAAGGGCACGCCCGTCTACGTCTACAGCGCCGCCGTCGTCCGCGAGCGCTACCGGGCGATCGACGCGGCGTTCGGCGGCTATCCCGCACGCGCTGCACTACGCGCTGAAGGCGAACTCGACGCTGGCCATCGCCCGGCTGCTGCGCGAGCTCGGCAGCGCGCGTCGACGCGAACTCGGTGTGGGAAATCGAGGTCGCGCGCAGCGCGCCGGCTTCAGCCCGTCGCAGATCGTCTTCACCGGCGTCGGCAAGTCGCCCGACGGAGCTCGAGCGCGCCGTCGCGCTCGGCGTCAAGGCGATCAACGTCGAGTCGGCGGGCGAGCTGGCGCGCGCTCGAGGCGATCGCCACGCGGCTCGGGCGGCGCGGTGCGGGTCGCGCGTCCGCGTCAACCCGGACATCGACGCCAAGAGCCATCCGCACATTTCGACCGGCCTCAAGATCAACAAGTTCGGCGTGCCGCTCGACGATGCGCGCGCGCTGCTGGCGACGCTGCCCGGCGCGCCCGGCGCTGCGCCTGGTGGCGATCCACGTCCACGTCGGGTCGCAGATCACCGCGATCGATCCGCTGCGCCGCGCCGCCGCGCGTGGCCGCCGACCTCAGCCTCGAGCTGCAGCGCGCGGGGTCGCCGCTCGAGTACGTCGATCTCGGCGGCGGGCTCGGCGTGTCCTACGACGGCGCCGACGTGCCGTCGGCCGGGCGAGTACGTCGCATGCGCTGGTCGGCGAGGTGCGCCGGACGTCGCTGCCGATCGTGCGTCGAGCCGGGGCGGTCGATTGCGGCGCCGGCCGGCGCGCTGCTCGCGCGCGTCATCGACGTGAAGCCGCGCACGGCGACGAGCGAGTTCGTCATCATCGACGCCGGCATGACCGAGCTGATGCGCCCGGCGCTCTACAACGCCTTTCACCGCATCGAGCCGGTGCGCGGTCCGGCGGCCGGCGACCACCACTACGAGATTGTCGGCCCGGTCTGCGAGAGCAGCGACGTCGTCGGCCGCGATCGCATGCTGCCGCCGCTCGCGGCCGGCGATCTCGTCGCCATCCGCGACGCCGGCGCCTACGGATCGGTCGATGGCCTCGAACTACAATCGTCGTCCGCTGCCGGCCGAAGTGCTGGTCGACGGCGGCGCGTGGCGCGTCATCCGCCGCCGCCAGACGCGTGGACGATCATGCTCGCGCTCGAAACTAGACCGTCGAGCGTGCAGCGTCCGAGCTCGACGCGAAGCCGAGCTGATCAGGCGGACACATCATCGCGTTCGAGGGGCTCGATCAGAGCGGCAAGCAGACGCAGGCCGAGCTGCTGCGCGACCGCCTGCAAGCAGGACGGCCGCAAGGCGCGGCTGGTGTCGTTTCCCGACTACGGCACGTCGATCGGCGAAGAGATCGCGCGCGCGCTCGCCGGCGAGCGCGAGTACGGCGCCGACGTCATGCAGCTGCTCTATGTCGCGAACCGCTACGAGCGGAAAGCCGGACCTCGAGCGGTGGCTCGACGGCGGGCTGATCCTGGTCTGCGACCGCTATACGGCGTCGAGCGTCGCCTACGGAGAGGCGCATGGGCCTCGATCCGGCGTGGCTCACCGACATGCAGCAGCTGCTGCCGCCGCCGACGCTGACGATCCTGCTCGACATCGCGCCGGAGACCGCGGTGAAGCGCAAGGCCGTGGACCGCGACCGCTACGAGCGCGACCTCGCCCTGCAGGCGCGCGTCCGCGAGAGCTATCACCGCCAGGCCGCGGAGTCCGGCTGGGTGGTGCTCGACGGCGAGCGATCCACGGATGCCATCGCGGCTGACGCGTACGGAAGCGGCGTGCTCAAGACTCCCGTAGCGCCAGCCTTTCAGGCGAGCGTCGGGTCGCCCGGCTCACGCCTTCGCGCGACAGCTCGACCACGCCTCGCGCCTAGAGAGTGGAAACCACCCGCGCCGCTGTCAGCGCCCGCACCTCCGACACCCCGACTCCTTCAGCACGCGCGCAGGCTTCGAGCGTCGCTCCGGTCGGTGCTGACATCGTCGATGAGCACGACCGGCCGCGCCTGACAGCCCCGCCCCGGCGCGGGTCAGCGCGAACGCGTCACGGACGTTGCGGTGCCGCTGTGCCGCCGGGAGGCCGGTCTGGGTCGGGGTCGCCCGCACGCGCCGCAGCGCGGCCACCACCGGGACGCCGACGTGCCGCGCGAGATCGACCGCCTGATTGAAGCCGCGGTGCCGGCGCCGCGACGGGTGGAGCGGCACCGGGATCGCGCAGGCGGCGCTGTCGAGCAGACTCCGCGCCGCGCCGGCGCATCAGCGCCGCCGAGCGGACGCGCCAGCGATCGCCGCCCCTCGTATTTGAGCGCATGGACGATGGCGCGCAGGCGCGCCGTCGTAGGCGCCGATTGCCCGCCCGCGATCGACGAAGCGCGGCGTCCGGCGGCAGCGCGGGCACTGTTCGAGCGGCACGCTCACCGCGCGCCAGGCCGGCAGCGGGTCGCCGCAGCGGCCGCAGAGCGGAGGCGTCAGCGGCAGGATGGAGCGCCAGCAGTCGCCTCACAGACGGGACCTTGCGTCGGCCGCTCCAGAGGCTGGTCGCAGGCCGCACAGGCGGGGGCGAGGATGACGCTGAGGAGGGCGTCGAGCGCAGTCGTCAGTCGCCAGTCGCCAGTCATCAGCCGGTCGTCACCAGTCGGTCGGTCCGAGTCGTCAGTCCATCCGGCTGATGTGCGTTCAGCCGCCCGCGGCGACCTCGATGCGCTCGGCGTTGCCCCACAGGCGTTCGAGGCCGTAGAAGACCCGCGTCTCGGGCGCGAACACGTGGACGATGAAGTCGAAGTAGTCGAGGAGAATCCATTCAGAGCGGTCGTAGCCTTCGACGTGCGCCGGCTTGACCCCTCGGCGGCGAGCGCCTCCATCACGCCGTCGGCGATCGCGCGGACCTGCCGCGTGTTCGTGCCGGACGCGATCACGAAGAAATCGGTGAAGCCCGGCGGCCTTGCGCAGGTCCAGCACCACGCAGGTCCACCGCCTTCTTGTCTTCCGCGGCGGCGATCGCCCGATCGATTTGCGAAGGAAGCCGCGGCGCTTTCCGCCGCTTGTCAGTCTTGACCATGCAACCTGCCTGCCGGGATGTCTGCGGCGCGTCCGCGTCGCGGCGTCCCGCTGTCATCGAAGTGTAAAGTCCGTGTTGCTCAATATGTTGCCGCACGCGCGGCAGGACGAGCCCGGCGATCGATTCGCCCGCGGCCAGGCGCTCGCGGATCGCAGTGGATGACACGTCGGCGGTCGGCGCGTCGATCAAGAATGATCAATGGGACCGTCCGACGTCAGCGCGTCGGCCGGACGCGTCACCATGCGCGCGCCGAGGTGCGGCAGCCGCGCCGCGACCGCGCGCACCGGAATGCCGGGCCGCGAGATGACCGACGAAATGCGCCGCGCTCGAGGATGTCCGGATAGTCGCGCCACGACTCGATCTCGAAGAACGCGTCGGCGCCGATCACGAAGAACAGCTCGATCGGCTGGTAGCCGTCGCGTCGTGGAAGCGCATGAGCGTGCGCGAGGTGAACGACGGCGCGTCGGACCGCAGTTCCAGATCGGCGGCGCGCCAGCCGGGACGTTCCTGACCGCGAAGGCGACCATCGCGAAGCGGTGATAGCCGAGGCGATCGGCTGCGGGCGATGCGGCGGAACGTTCGACGGCACGAGGACGATCTCCGGTCAGCCCGAGCGCGTCGTGCGCGGCGTCCGCCAGGTCCATGTGCCCGCAGATGCACGGGATCGAAGGTGCCGCCGAGGATGCCGAGGCGACGGGCTGGGCATCACGCGGTCATGCGGCTGACTGCGCGCGAGGCGGACAAGCCACGCCACATCGCTTCGAGCAGGTCGGGAATGCCCGCGCCGCTCACGCCCGAGACCCGGAGGAAGGGCAGCGAGAGCTGCGCGGCGCGCTCGCGCGAGCGCGTCGACGGCGTCCTCGTGCGTCCGCGTCGAGCGCGTCGATCTTGTTCGCGACGACGATCTGCGGCTTGGCGGCCAGCGTCGGCTGGAACAGCTCGCAGCTCCTGCGCACGGTGTCGAGATCCGTCGACGGGATCGCGTCCGCTGGCGCCCGAGACGTCCGACGAGGTGCACGAGCACCTTGGTCCGCTCGAGGTGGCGCAGGAACTGATGGCCGAGGCCCTGCCCGCGGTGCGCGCCTTCGATCAGGCCCGGGCACGTCGGCGACGACGAAGCTGCGATCGTCGCCGAGCCGCACGACGCCGAGGTTCGGCGTCAGCGTGGTGAACGGGTAGTCGGCGATCTTCGGCCGCGCCGCGGAGATGCGCGCGATCATCGTCGACTTGCCGGCGTTCGGGAAGCCGACCAGGCCGACGTCGGCGAGCAGCTTCAGCTCGAGCCGCAGATCCTTGATCTCGCCCGGCTTCGCCCGGCTGCACCTTGCGCGGCGCGCGATTGGTCGACGACGCGAAGCGCGCGTTGCCCATGCCGCCGCGTCCGCCCTTGCGCGACCAGGACGCGCTGGCCCTCTTCCGCGAGATCCGCCAGCAGCGTATCGGCGCTGCTCCGGCTCGGCGCGTCTTCTCGTAGACGAGCGTGCCGATCGGCACCGGCAGCTCGAGATCGGCGCCGCCGTGGCCGGTGCAGTTCGAGCCCATGCCGTGCTGGCCGCGTCTCGGCCGAGAACTCGGGATGAAAGCGGAAGTTGATGAGGGTGTTGATGTGCGGGCTGGCGACGACGTAGACCGAGCCGCCGTGACCGCCGTCGCCGCCACTCGGCCCGCCGCGCGGCACGAACTTCTCGCGGCGGAACGCCAGACAGCCGCGCCCGCCGTGGCCCGCTTCGACGTGAATGTCGACTTCGTCTACGAACATAGCAGTTGGTAAATTGGTAACTTGGTTAACTTGGTGAATCCAAGTTACCCACTTACCAATCCTACCAACTTACCCATTACTCGAGTGGGAGAATGCTGATCACCCGGCCGCGGGCGCCGTGATCCTCGAACCGCACGCGTCCCGCGACCTTCGCGAAAATCGTGTCGTCCTTGCCGCGCCCGGCGTTGATGCCCGGCTGGAAGCGGCGGCCCGCGCTGGCGGACGATGATCGTGCCGCCGGTCACGACGTTGCCGTCGTGCGCCTTCACGCCGAGCCGCTGCGAGTTCGAGTCGCGGCCGTTGCGTGAGCTGCCTTGTCCTTTTTATGAGCCATTGCTGATCCTGACACTAGAGAAGTATGTCCTTGATCCGCACCTGCGTGTAGAACGCGCGGTGCCCCTTGGTCCGGCGCATGCCCTTGCGGCGCTTCTTCTTGAACACGCGGATTTTCGGGCCGCGCGACTTCGCCGTCGACCACCGCGATGACGCGCGCGTTGGCGACGAACGGCGCGCCGGCGAGGATCTCGCCGCCGTCTTTTTCGACGATGAGCACCTGTTCGAGCGTGAGCTCGGCGCCCGGCTCGCCGGCCGTGCCGAACAGGGTCGCGACGCCGCCCGGCGTCACCTTGACCTGATGGCCGCCGGTCTGAATGATTGCGCACATTATCGGCACCTGTGCAAAAGGGATAGTTTACGCCGAAGTCGTCGGCGAATCTGTAAAGGGTTACGCGGCGGATCGTGCTCGGCGCATGGCTACTTCAGGAGGACGCGCGTGCCGCGGATCTTCTGGCTGCTGAGCGCGCTGAGGAAGTTCGGCACCAGGCGATCCATCAGCTCGAAATACGACGACAGCGCCGGCGTGTTCTGCTGCGCGTTGTAGAGGATCTCTTCGCGGTAGCTCTCCGAGTACATCGTCGCGCCGGTGCGGCCGTCGATGAACACGAACTTCGGCCGGAGGATGAAGCCCTTGCGCTCCATGTAGGTGCGCGTCGGCACGACGCGGCGGCGGCCGAGGCTGTCGAACGTCTCCTGATCGCGCTGGACGAAGCCCGAGGTCGAGCGGTTGGTGAAGAGCACCGTGCCGGTGACGATCAGCGGGTTCTGGAACTCCTCGCCGATCCGCTTCCAGTAGCGCGGTGTTCGCGAAGAGCCGCTCGTACGGCTCGAGATCCTTTTCTTCCTTGATCGTCTGCGGGCAGCGCCAGCGTCTGGTCGGCGCCGTTGCCGATGCGTCGGCCGCGGCGGGCCTCGGCTGGCCGTCTCGTCGGACGACAGGCGCCGCCGCGCCGGCGCCGTTCTGGCTTCTGATCCTGGGCGATCTCGATGAGCGGAAGCGGATCGGCGTCGATGACCTTCAGCGACGACTTCGTCCGCAGCTGGCTGCGCAGCAGGCGGACCGTTTCCTGATTCGCGTCGACGTCCTCGCTGCCGCCGGCGACGAAGCCGACGACCAGGACGCGCTGGAACGGCGAGACGTCCAGCTTCGGCTGGATCGGCGTTTCGATCGGAATCTCGTAGTAGCTGGTGCCGCACGCCAGCGCGAGCGCGGCGAGGCAGGCCGTCGACGACGCCGAGCGCGAGGCTACTTCTCTTTGCCCTGGCTGGTCCGGTCATTGATTTCCTTGAACAGCTCGTAGTTCTGTCGGACCTGGGTGTTGTTGGGCTCGAGTCTCGAGCGCCTTTTCGTACGCCTTGCGCGCCTTGTCGAGCTGCCCTCGTGCTCGTAGGCGATGGCGAGGTCGTTGAAGGCCGCGACGTAGGTCGGGTCGAGCTCGGTCGCTTTTTCCCACCGGTAGATCGCCTCGCGCCAGAGCCCGCGCTGCGCGACGCTGATGCCGAATTCGACCTGCGACTTGGCGTCGCTGCGCGCGTCGGCGAACGACGGCGTCGCCGACACGGCCGCGAGTGCACGCGACGAGAACCGCGACCGGCATTTTCATCGGTGAACCCCGCCCACTATACCGTATCTCACCGAGCAAGCCACATGCCACAGATGGGCCGGAAAAACGCTCCGCATTCGCACGATCGGCCTGCAGACTGTTTACGAAATGCGGTCGATCGCGTCCTCGTAGCTGACGCACCTGCGCCAGTCGCCTGGCCGCTATAATGAAAGGTCGGAGGTCGAGGCCCCGCGCCGTTCCGGAGGTGCGGTCATGGGCGATCTCGCTCGACTTCGTCGCGCTGTCCCTGCTTCCCCGTGTTACGGCTCGCCTGCCGCGGCGCGGTTGCGCGGCGGCGATCCTCCGGGCGCCGTCCTCGAAGACCTCGCGGAGCACGCCGCACGTCATCGAACCCGATCGAGCGTCGACGCTGCGGTCGGACGCCGCCGCGGCGATCGCGGCGCGCGGCGGCGCGGCGATGACGCCGATCGCGTGGAGCGATCCCGCCTACCCCGCCGCGCTGACGACGATCGCCGATCCGCCGCCGGTGTTGTGGATCCGCGGGCGCGATCGACGCGCTCAGCGCGCCGTCGGTCGCGATTGTCGGATCGCGCGCCGCGTCTCCCTACGGTCTCGTCGGTGGCCGCGCAGCTCGCCGGCGATCTCGCCGCGTGCGGCCTCGTCATCGTCAGCGGCCTGGCGCGCGGCGTCGATTCGGCGGCGCATCGCGGCGCGCTGACCGGCGCCGGCGTCACCGTCGCGGTGCTCGGGTCGGGCGTGGACGTCATCTACCCGCCGGAGCACGCGGCGCTGGCGCGCGACGATCGAAACGGACGGCGCGGTCGTCAGCGAGCTCGTGCCGGGCACGCCGCCGCTGCCGATGTTCTTTCCGCGGCGCAACCGCATCATCAGCGGGCTGTCGCGCGCGGTCGTCGTCATCGAGGCGAGCGAGAAGAGCGGTTCGCTCGATCACCGCGCGGTGCGCGCTCGAACAGGGGCGCGACGTGCTGGCGGTGCCCGGCAACGTGCTGAGCGGCCGCAACCGCGGCGCCCACGGGCTGCTGCGGGACGGCGCAAAGATCGTGGAGTCGGCGGACGATATCCTGGAAGAGCTGGGGATGGCGGCTGCGGGTCGGCCCCCGGGTGCGGCGAGCAGACGCGGGTGCCGAGGCGCTCTCGGCTCCGTCTCGACCGCGAATCCCGACGCCGTGCTCGAGTGCCTGACGCCGGGCGAGCCGTCCGATCTCGACGCGATTTCCGAACGATCCGGGCTGAATTCGTCGCGTTTGCTGCCGCGGCTCTTCGAGCTCGAGCTCCAGGGTCTGGTGCGGCGCGTCGGCGGCGGGCGGTTCGTACGAATTGACAGAACGTGTTAGGGTGATCGGGGACTATGGCGAAGACGCTCGTGATCGTGGAGTCGCCGACGAAGGCGCAGACGCTCGGGCGATTCCTCGGCAACCAGTATCAGGTGGAGGCGAGCTACGGGCACGTCCGCGATCTGCCCGAGTCGGCCAGCCAGGTCCCCGAGGAAATCCGCAAGAAGAAGTGGGGCCGCCTCGGCGTCGACACCGAGGGCGACTTCAAGCCGTATTACGTCGTGCCCGGACGACAAGCGCCAGCGCGTCCAGCAGCTGAAGACGGCGCTCAAGGACCGCGTCAGGTCTCATGCTGGCCACCGACCCCGACCGCGAGGGCGAGTCGATCAGCTGGCACCTGCTCCAGGTGCTGAAGCCGAAGGTTCCGGTCAAGCGGATCGTCTTCCACGAGATCACCAAGAAGGCCATCGACCAGGCGGTCCAGGAGGCGCACGACGTCGACGACAACCTGGTGCGCGCGCAGGAAAGCCGCCGCATCCTCGATCGCCTCTACGGCTACACGCTGTCGCCGGTGTTGTGGAAGAAGGTCCAGACCGGCCTGAGCGCCGGCCGCGTCCAGAGCGTCGCCGTCCGGCTGATCGTCGATCGCGAAGAGGAGCGGCTCGCGTTCCGCACGGCGCGCTACTCGGATCTCGACGCGCAGCTTCTCGGCCGAGGGCCGGACGTTCGGCGGCACGCTGACGCGCGCTCGGCGACGTCCGCGTCGCGAGCGGCAAGGATTTCGACGCGAACGGCGTGCTCGGTCGCCAAGAACGTGCGGCTGCTGTCGGACGCCGACGCCGCCGCGCTCGTCGATGCGCTCAATCGTCACCTGCCGTGGTCGGTGACGAGCGTCGAGGCGAAGCCCGGCGTCGAGCGCCCGGCGCGCGCCGTTCACGACCTCGACGCTCACGCAGGAAGCGAGCCGCAAGCTCGGATTCTCGACGCAGCGCACGATGCAGGCGGCGCAGCGGCTCTTCCAGGAAGGCCACATCTCCTACCACCGCACCGATTCGACGACGCTGAGCGACGAGGCGCTGGCGGAGTCGGCGCGCGCGATCCGCGAGATGTTCGGCGACGACTACTACGCGGCGCCGCGCCGCTACGCGACCAAGGTCAAGAACGCGCAGGAAGCGCACGAGGCGATCCGGCCGACCAATTTCGACGCGACCGCCGCCAGCGCTCGAGCGGCGTGATCCGGCGACGACCTGCGGATCTACGAGCTGATCTGGAAGCGCACGATGGCGTCGCAGATGGTCGACGCGCGCGTGCTGCGCACGACGATCGAGATCACGCGCGACCGGCGACAACGGCGAGCCGGCGGTGTTCACGGCGTCGGGCAAGGCGATCGAGTTCGCCGGCTTCCGCCGCGCCTACGTCGAGGGCAGCGACGATCCGGCAGCCGAGCTCGAAGAGCAGGAGAGCGTGCTGCCGACGCTGACGGTCGGCGAGCGCATCGACCGCGGACGCCACGCGCGTGCGCCTCGCCGGGCCTCGAAGCCGAAGGCGCACGAGACGAACCCGCCGGCGCGCTACACCGAAGCGTCGCTGATCAAGGAGCTCGAGCGGATCGGCGTCGGCCGTCCGTCGACCTTCGCCGCGACGATCGGCACCATCGAGCGCCGCGGCTACGTGTTCCGGCAGGGCAAGGCGCTCGTGCCGAGCTTCACGGCGTTCGCGGTCACCCGGCTGCTGCGCGAGCATTTCGGCGATCTCATCGACGTCGAGTTCACCGCCGAGATGGAGGAAGACCTCGATCAGATCTCGCGCGGCGAGCGCGAGTGGCTCGATTTCATCCGCCAGTTCTACCGCGGCGACAAGCATCACCGCGGCCTCGAAGAAGCGGTCAAGCAGGCCGAGGAGCGCGCCGAGTATCCGCTGATCGATGTCGGGCGCCGACCCCGACTCGGGCGAGATGATCCGCGTGCGCATCGGGCGCTACGGTCCGTTCCTGCAGCAGGGCGAAGGCGGTCCGGGCAAGACCGCGGCGCTGCCGCCGACGCTCGCGCCGGCCGACCTGACCGTCGAGAAGGCGATGGCGCTCATCCGCGCCAAGGCCGAAGGACCGCGCGCTGCTCGGCGTCGATCCGAAGACCGGCACTGAACGTCTACGCGATCAACGGCCGCTTCGGCGCCTACGTGCAGCTCGGCGAGACGCCGGAGAAGGGCGTGCAAGGAGAAGCCGAAGCGCTCGTCGCTGACCGGCGCGCTGACCGAGTCGACGGTCACGCTCGAGGACGCGCTGAAGCTGCTCGAGCTGCCGCGCGAGCTCGGCGCGCATCCGGAGTCGGGGCAGCCGATTGTCGCCGGCCTCGGCCGGTTCGGTCCCTACATCAAGCACGGCGACGACTACCGGTCGCTCGAAGCCGACCGACGACCTCTTCACCGTCGATCTCGAGCGCGCGCTCGCGCTGCTGGCGGCGCCGAAGCGCTCGGCGCGCCAGGCGGCCAAGCGCGTCATCCGCACAGATCGAGGTGCCCGGACGGCGGCACCGCGCTGCAGGTGCTCGAAGGCCGGTACGGCCCGTACGTGACCGACGGCGAGCTGAACGCGTCGATCCCGAAGGGCACCGATCCCGGCGACGCTGTCGCTCGACGAGGCGCGCGCGCTGCTCGAAGCGCGCCGCGGCGCGCCGCCGCGCGCCGCGCCGCGGCCGTCGCGCGCCGCGGCGCGTCGCGCGCGTGCGGCCGCCGCGCGGCCGGCGCGATGAGGTCGCCGCGCCGCCGCCGGTCCGGTCGAAGGCTGCAAAGCCAAGGCCAAGCCGAAAGCCGCAAGCCGGCCAAGGCCGCGGCTCGAAAGTCGGCGGTCCGCAAGCGCGCGAGCTGATGGGCGTCCGGATCGTCGGCGGGGCCTCGCCGGGTCGCGAGGCCGCCTGGCAGGCGGCGCTCGCGCGGCGTGCCGGTCACGCTGCACGAGATGCGGCCGGTGCGGCCGACGGCCGTGCACAAGACCGATCGGCCTCGCCGAGCTGGTCTGCAGCAACTCGTTCCGCGGCGACAAGCTCGATAACGCCGTCGGCCTGCTCAAGGAAGAGATGCGGCGGCTCGGCTCGCTCGTCATGCGGGCCGCCGAGGCGAGCCGCGTGCCGGCCGGCGCCGCGCTCGCCGTCGATCGCGAGCGGTTCGCCGCAGATCGTCACCGACGCCGTCGACGCGCATCCGCTCATCACGATCGTCCGCGAGGAGATCGCGGCGATTCCCGACGTCGAGCGAGCGCGAGCCGGTGATCGTCGCGACCGGACCGCTGACGTCGGACGCGCTGTCGGCCGATCATCGCGCCGCTGGTCGGCGCAGAGCACCTCGTATTTCTACGACGCGATCAGCCCGATCGTGCTCGCCGGAGATCGATCGACATGTCGAAGGTGTTCCGCGCGTCGCGATGGGACCGGCAGTCTGGCGGTCCTCGAGGCGCTGCGGCGATCCAGGCTGCGTCGAGCCTGCGGCCTGCGGCGTGGACGATGGGCAGGGCGACTATCTGAACTGCCCGCTGACGCGCGAGCGAGTACGAGCGCTTCTACGACGCGCTCGTCACCGCCGAATCGGCGACGGTCCACGACTTCGACAAGGAGACGTTCTTCGAAGGCTGCCTGCCGATCGAGGTGATGGCGCACCGCGGACGCGACACGCTGCGGTTCGGCCCGATGAAGCCGGTCGGCCTCGTCGATCCGCGCACCGGGCGCGAGCCGTATGCCGTCGTGCAGCTGCGGCAGGACAACCTGGCCGGCGATCACTTCAGCCTCGTCGGCTTCCAGACGCAGATCAAGTGGGGCGATCAGGCGCGCGTGCTGCGGCTGATTCCGGGCCTCGAGCACGCGGAGTTCGTCCGCTTCGGCATGGTCCACCGCAACACCTACGTGAACGGGCCGACGGTGCTGGCCGAGACGTGGCAGGTGCGCGCCGCGCCGACGCTGTTCTTCGCCGGGCCAGATGTCGGGCGTCGAAGGCTACGTCGAGTCGGCGGCGTCGGGCCTGCTCGCCGGCCTGAACGCGGCCGCGCTGGCGAGGGGCGAGCCGGTGTCCGCGCCGCCGCGGACGACCGCGATCGGCGCGCTGGCGTACTACGTGTCGCACGCCAATCCGGCGCACTACGAGCCGTCGAACATCACGTTCGGCATCATGCAGCGCGCTCGACAAGGCGCCGAAGAGGCGAAGAAGCAGCGGAACGAGGCGCTGTCCGGCGCGCGCGCTCGCCGATCTGCAGCAGTGGATCAATGATCGAACATCTCAAAGCGTTTCTGCAGTTTCCTGCGCTTAACCGCAACGCGTCGCGCGCATACCGTGCGCGCCTACGAAAGCGACCTGACGCAGTTCATCGGCTACGCCGCCGCGCGAGGCGGACCTGAAGCGCGCGACTCTGCAGCCGGCGCAGCTCGATCGAGCGCGCGCTGCGCGGCTTCCTCGGCCGACCTGCACAAGCAGGGCTCGTCGCGCGCCACGGCGGCGCGCAAGCTCGCGGCGGTGCGCACGTTTCTCCGCTACCTGCGGCGCGAAGAGCTGATCGACGACGATCCCGGCGCGCTGGTGGCGCACGCCGAAGCGCGACATCCGCATGCCGGCGCATCTGTCGGAAGACGAGATGACGGCGCTGCTCGACGCGCCGGCCGGCGACACGCGCGCTGTCGCGGCGCGACCGCGCGATCCTCGAGCTGTTCTACGCCTCGGGACTGCGCCTGAGCGAGCTCGGCCGGCCTCGACGTCGAGGACGTGAACCTGAGCGCGAAGATGGTGCGCGGTGCTCGGCAAGGGCGGCAAGGAGCGGATCGTGCCGTTCAACGGCAGCACGGCCAAGGCGATCCGCGCGTATCTGAACGATCGGGAGGCGCTCGTCCGGGTCGATCAGCAGCAGGGCCGGCGCGCCGAAGGCGCGGCGCCATGCGCGCCAGGCGGCGCGGCGCGATCCGCTGTTCGTCAACTACCGCGGCGGGCGGCTGACCGTGCGCAGCGTCGACCGGCTCGGTGCGCCGCTACGTCGCGGCAGCAGCAGCACGCGCATGGGCATCAGCCCGCACGCGCTGCGGCACTCGTTCGCGACCCACCTGCTGCAGCGCGGCGCCGACCTGCGCGCGATTCAGGAGCTGCTCGGCCACGCGCGCCTCAGCACCACGCAGCGCTACACGCACGTCAACGCGGCGCAGCTGCTCGACGTCTATCGCAAGTCGCACCCGCGTGCAGCAACCCGGGCGCTGACGGCTTTCTTCGTCGTCCTCCGCTCCCTTGCAATCGAAAGCCATTTGGTCGTGCGTAACGATCACCCGCTGAGATGCCCGGAATAGCGCGTTGACATGCGGATCACGTCGCCGCGTAGAAAGGCCCGTCCCCGGACGAAGCACGCGCTGAATCGTCCCGGTGCGGCTCACGCGTGCGGACGACTCGCGATCTCGACAGTAGAGGAGAACGAGACGACAAGCCGCCAAGGCGAGCCTCATGACGCCGCCGCCGTAATGCGGCCGCTCGTGGCCGTTCCGCGCCGATGGGCAGGGCCGACGACAAGGGCAAGTGGGGCAACGACAAAGACAAGGCGGCGGCCGGCAGTCGATCGTCCAGTTCGGACAGGCACGGCCACCTCCGACCCCGCGCCGGACCCATGTCGCCGGCCGCCCTCACCCATTTCGCTGACGCCGGACGACGTCACCATCAAGAAAGGCCGGGACCGTCAACGTTCGTGGTCAACGGCGGCGGTCGCGGCATTCGCGATCCATCGCGGTCAGCAGAAACCACGACCGCGCCGAGGATATCGCGGAGGATCGTACTGACGCGGCGGATGGCGCCCCAGCGACCCGACGACCAGCCGGGCACGCTCCGACACCGTCATGGCGCGGCGTGGCCGGCGGCATTGTCGGGACGAACTAATCTCGGGCTACGCACGATCACCGACGGGAAGGGACGATCGTGGTCGATTGGACGGTGCAACGCGTCAACATCCGCGCAACCGCCACGACCGCCGCGGCGATCGTGACACTCGCGAGATCGAGCGTCGACTGGCGACATTCAGACGCCGCAGGCTCTGCGGGCCACGGTGAGGCGAGTTGACGACTACGAGCGCTGCATCCGGCGCTGGGTCCCGTCCGGTTGTCGATTCCGACGCGACCCACCGAAAGGCACACGCATGGGAACCGGACTCACGTCGCAGCTCAGAACGACGGACCGCTACCTGTCATCTGCATGAACCGCGCGCATTCGTTGAACGATCACATGTTCGGGTTCGTCAACGTCGGTCGGCGACGGCGACGACGACGATCGATAGCTAGGCATCCATGAGCGCGAAACAAAAACGGCGGACAGGCCCACGGAGCGTCCATCTCCGTGCCTTTCGTCCACGACGCCGATTGCGTTACGACAGCCTGCGCGACCAGCGGGGCCGCGCGGCGGCCGCTGCGGGAACTCGATCCCCAGCGTCTTGATCTTGTAGTTCATCACGCGCGGGCTGATCGACAGCAGCTCCGCCGCGTCCTTCTGCACCCAGTTCGACATCTTCAGCGCCTCGATCGAGCGCGTGCCGCTCGATGTCCTCGAGCGGGATGCCGGTCGGCGGAATCTTGACGACCGACGCGTGGTCGCGCGAGCCGCCGGCGGTCGGCACTTCGCCGAGCCGCAGGTCGCTCGACCGCGATGGCGCGCCCTTCGGCCAGCAGCATCGCCCGCTCGATCGTGTTCTCGAGCTCGCGGATGTTGCCGGGCCAGTTGTAGCGCATCAGCAGCTTCTGCGCGTCCGGCTCGAGGCCGTCGATCTTCTTCTTCAGCTCGCCGGCGAAGCGGCGGATGAAGAGCATGCGCCAGCGGCACGATGTCGTCCTTGCGCTCGCGCAGCGGCGGCATCTCGATCGAGACGACGTTCAGGCGGTAGTAGAGGTCCTCGCGGAACTGGCCGGCCTGCGACCATCGCCGGCAGGTCGCGGTTGGTCGCGGCGATCAGCCGCACGTCGACGCGCAGCGTCCGGGTGCCGCCGAGGCGCTCGAACTCGTGCTCCTGCAGCACGCGCAGGATCTTGGCCTGCGTGCTCGGGCTCATGTCGCCGATTTCGTCGAGGAACAGCGTGCCGCCGTCGGCCTGCTCGAAGCGGCCGATGCGCTGCTTGTCGGCGCCGGTGAACGCGCCCTTCTCGTGGCCGAACAGCTCCGACTCGAGCAGGTTCTCCTGCAGCGCCGCGCAGTTCACCTTGACGAAGTTGCGCGTCGTTGCGCAGCGAGTTGTGGTGCGATCGCGCCGGCGATCAGCTCCTTGCCGGTGCCCGTTTCGCCGCGGATGAGCACGGTGGTGTTGCTCTTCGCCACCTTCTTGACGATGTCGAGCACGTGCTGGAGCGCCGCGCTCGAGCCGACGATCTTGTCGAACTCGTAGATGTCCTGCTGGCGTGCCGCGGAGGTAGTCGAGCTCGTTGCTTCAGGCGCTTCACTTCGAGCGCCTTCTCGATCTTGACCTCCATCTCCTCGATCTCGAACGGCTTCTGCACGTAGTCGAAGGCGCCGATCTTCATCGCCTCGACCGCGGTGTTCACCGATCCGAACGCCGTCATCAGGATCACCGCCGTCGTCGGATGCAGCGCCTCGCGTCGTGCGCAGCACGTCCATGCCGTCGCTGCCGCCCATCTTGAGGTCGCTCAGCACGACGTCGAAGTAGCTGTCGTGCAGCCGCTCGATGGCGGCGTTGCCGTTCGACGCCTCCTCGACTTCGTGACCGGCTTCGGTCAGGCCGCGGACCAGCCCGCGGCGCAGCGCATCGTGATCGTCGGCAACGAGAATGCGACCCATACAGTCCTCATTGGCGATTCTCGCTGACTTGCAACCAGTCCATGACTCGAACCATTCGACCGCTGACTGCGCTCGACCGGCAGCGTGACCCGGAAGCGCGTGCCCGTCTCCGGCGCGCTGCTCGACGTCGATGCGCCCGTCGTGCGCGTCGACGATCTTCCGGACGATCGCCAGCCCGAGCCCGGTGCCTGTGACCTTGGTCGTGAAGAACGGGTTGAAAATCCGGTCGGTCAGCTCCGCCGGCATGCCCGGGCCGTCGTCGGCCACGTCGACCATGCACCGGCCGGCGTCGGCGGATGGATGCCGGCAAACGCCGGGTCGGCCTCGATCGCCGCCGTCGACCGCCGTGAATCGTGATGCGCGCCGTTGCCGTCGAGCGCCTCGAACGCGTTGGCGAGCAGGTTCGTGAACACCTGCGACAGCTGATGATGATCGCCTTCGATCATCGGCAGGCCCGGCGCCGACGTTGATCGTCACCGCGACGTCGCCGCGCGGCGCCTTCGACTCGGCCATCGTCACCGCCTGCTGCAGCACGTCGGCGAGGTCGGTGCGCTCGACCTGCAGCCGCACCGGCCGCACGAATTCGAGCATCTCGACGACGATCGCGTTGGCGAGCTTCGCTTCGCTGAGGATGTCGGCGAGCAGCGACTGCGCGTCCTTCGAGTCGGGCACCTGCCGCCGCAGCAGGCCGGCCATCACTTCGATGCCGGCGAGCGGGTTCTTCAGCTCGTGCGCGATGCCGGCGGCCATCTCGCCGAGCGACGCGAGCCGATCGCGCAGCCGCTCGCGCTCTTCGAGCTGTTCGACCTGCGGTCAGATCCTTGAAGAACAGCACCGCGCCGATCGGCGTCGCCGTCGTCGTCCTTCACCTGCGAGAGCGTGTAGCCGATCACGCGGTCCAGATCCTTCAGCCGCAGCTCCGGCGCGGTTCGGCAGGTGGCTGAGCTCGAAGGCGCCTGGCCAGCACGCGGATGACGTCCGGCCGCTCGCGAAGCACCTCGGCGAACGGCCGCCCGATGTCGTCGGCCGACGGCGTCAGCCGAAAATCCGATAGGCCTCGTCGTTCATCAGCGCCAGCGTGCCGTCGCGCCGGAACGGCGATCACGCCGTTGCGCATGCTGCTGACGATGTGCCGGAAGAAGCGGTCGTCGGCGGGACGGTGCCGGCCGCGTCGCACGGCGTCGGCCGGCGCCGCGCTGTCGGACGGACGGCGGTCGCGGCGACGGCGCGACGAGCGTCGGATCGCTGCGGCATGTCGGACATTGCTGCAGACACTGGACTCGACGAGGCAAGGGGCAAACCGTATGCCTGCGTCTCTGAGCCGCACAGAATCGCGGAAAGCCGCGCAAATTCAGACGGTTAGCGGAGACGACCCTGCCGCGGCTGATAACAAAATTGTAATCGCAATTACGGTTCCGTCAGGCGGTCAGGCTTCGGACTGGCGAGGTCGGTCGAGCGGACTGCAGCTCTTCCCACTGATGCATCAGGTCGCCGACCTGCCACATCAGGGCCTGGTGGCGGTCGATCACCGGCTGGGCGCCGGCGCGGTCTTCGTAGAACCCGGGCGCGGACATCTGCTGCTCGACCTCGCGGATGGCGCGCTTCGGTCTCGGCGATCCGCGCCTCGAGCGTCGTCGATCGCGCGCCTGCGCGCGCCTGCGGCCTGCGCTGCGTCTTGCGCGTCTCGGCGTCGACGCGCTTCTTCTCGTCGTGAGACGGCGCTGTTGTCGGGCTGCGGCGATGGGCGGTCTGGCCGGTGGCAGGACTGGCGCGGAGCCGCCTTCGCCCTTGCGCGTCCTGGCCCGTGCCCGCCCTCGTGCTGCCAATCGCTTGCTGCCGGCCTGCCCTTTCCGGCCGTTCCGCTGCCGCCTCGCTGCCTGCCGATCCTGCCCGTCCTGCCCTGCGTGCTGCCTTGTGATACAGGAACTCCTTGTAGGTGCCGGGATACGCGATCGCGCGTGCCGCTGCCGATCTCGATGATCTTGGTCGCGAGCCGCTCGACGAAGTAGCGATCGTGCGAGACGAAGATCAGCGTGCCGCCGTAGTCGACGAGCGCGTCGAGCAGCACTTCCTTCGAGTCGAGATCGAGGTGGTTGGTCGGCTCGTCGAGCAGCAGCGTGTTCGACGGCCGCAGCAGCATGCGCGCGACCGCGAGCCGCGTGCGCTCGCCGCCCGACAGCACCCGCACGCTGCTTGTAGACGTCGTCGCCCGAGAAGAGGAAGCCGCCGAGGATGTTGCGGATCGCCGGCACCATCTGCAGTCGGCGATCCGGACGACAGCGTCTCGTAGACGGTCGGCGCCGGATCCATCCGCGTCGCCTCGTCCTGCGCGAAATACTGCATCACGACGTTGTGGCCTCGACGCGCGCTCGCCGGAGTCGGGCGCCTCCTCGCCCGACAGCATCCGCATCAGCGTCGACTTGCCGACGCCGTTCGGGCCCGACGAGCGCGATGCGATCGCCGCGCTCGATGTGCAGGTTCGAGGTCGTCGAAGACGACGAGGTCGCCGTAGGCCTTGCGCGACGTGCTTCAGCTCGAGCACCGTCCGGCCGCTCTTCGCGCAGGCGGGAAAGTTGAAGTGGATCTTCTTGCGCTCGGGCGGCACCTCGATCGGCACGACCTTCTCGAGCATCTTGATCCGGCTCTGCACCTGCGACGCCTTGGTCGCCTGGTAGCGGAAGCGGTCGATGAACATCTTGACGCGCGCGACCTCTTCGTCCTGCTCGCGCTTGGCCTTGCGCAGCGCCTCGATCCGCTCGTGGTGCTCGGCGAGGTAGCCGCTGTAGTTGGTGATGGTAGTCGGTCAGCGTGCGCAGCGTCGAGGTCGGCGATGCGCGTGACGACCGCGTCGAGGAAGAAGCGGTCGTGCGAGACGAGGATGACGGCGTAGCGGATAGCGCGTTGAGGTACTCCTCGAGCCAGTTGCGCGCCTCGAGGTCGAGGTGGTTGGTCGGCTCGTCGAGCAGCAGCAGGTTGGGCTGGCCGAGCAGCAGCTTGGCCAGCGCGATGCGCATCTGCCAGCCGCCGGAGAACGTCTCGGTGCGGCCGCTCGAAGTCGGCCGGTCTTGAAGCCGAGGCCCTGCAGCACCGTCGCCGTCTTGCAGCTCGATGCTGTAGCCGTCGTGCAGCGCGGAAGCGGTCCTGCAGGTCGCTGTAGCGGTGCGAGCATCGCGTCGTGCTCGGCCTCGGGAATCGACGCGTCGCCGAGCCGCTCCTCGAGCGCGTGCATCTCGGCCTTCATCGCCGAGCAGCTCGCCGAAGGCGCTCGACGCTTCGTCGAACACGCGTGCGGCCGGCGTGGGTGAGGCCGTCCTGCGGCAGGTAGCCGACGGTCAGCGCCGCCGGCTTGAGGATCGCGCCCGCGTCGGGCTCGTCGAAGCCCGGCCATCATCTTGAGCAGCGTGGTCTTGCCGGCGCCGTTGGGGCCGCACAGGCCGACGCGCTCGCGGTCGGTGATCTGCCACGTGACGTGGTCGAAGCAGGACGCGGTCGCCGAACGTTTTGGTGAGATCTGAGAGCTGGATCATGCTGACGGGCTAAGGGCTCATGGCTGGGCATCGATGCTCAGCCCTGCAGCCATCAGCCATCAGCCATGTAGGTGATAGCTATTCGCCGAGCGCCTTGGCGGCCGCGGCGAGCACCTGCGGCACGCGGAACGGCTTGGTGAGGTAGCCGGCGACGCCGAGGTTGACCGCTTCGATCGCGCTCGACTCGGTGGAGAAGCCGGTGATGATGATGACCGGCAGATCGGCCTTGTAGCGCTTCGCCTCGCGGATGACCGTCGAGGCCGTCCATGCCCGGCATCTTCAGGTCGGCGATCAGCAGATCGTACGGGATACAGCCGCATGCGCTCGAGCGCCGAGCGGCCGTCGGGCGCGACGTCCACGTCGTATTCGGCGAGCGCGAGCGTCTTCGCCAGCAGATCGCGGATGCTCGCCTCGTCGTCGACGACGAGGACGCGCGGACGCGCGTGCGCCGGTCGCCGGCCGCGCCGCGCGGCGCGGCGCGGCGCGCGGCGCGCGCCGCCGCCGCGCGGACGCTGGCTGTCGAGCCACGGCGTCGATGTCGCGCTTGCGGAACCGCCACTGCCGGCCGACGCGCACGGCGGGAATCTTGCCGGCCTTGATCAGCCGGTACACCGTGCGCAGGTTGACCTGGAGGTACTCCAGGACTTCTTCGGTCGTCAGAAACGTTTCGTCAATCATGCGTTCAGCGTCCTGGCGACCGGCGTCGATCGGCAGCTCGACGGTGAACACCGCGCCGCCGTCGGGATGGTTCGCGGCGACGATCTGCCCGCCGTGCTCCTGGACGATGCCGTAGGTGATGGCCAGGCCCAGGCCGGTGCCCTTGCCGACTTCCTTCGTCGTGTAGAACGGCTCGAAGATGCGCGACAGCGCGTCCGGCGGAATGCCCGTGCCGGTGTCGCGCACCGTCGCGACGATCCGGTCGCCGCGACGGCGCCACCGACGTCGCTGATCTCGATGCGGCCGCCGCTGCCCGGTCGCGGCGATCGCGTGCTCGGCGTTCATCACCATGTTCAGAAACACCTGGTGAAGCAGCAGCGGGTCGCTCTGCACGCGCGGCAGCTTCTCGTCATAGTGTCGCACGACTTCGATGTCCTGCGGCACGGCAGGCGGCCGCTGCGCAGTGCCACGCACCTTCTGCAGGACGGCGTTGAGGCTGACCGGCGCGGCGCGCAGACGGCGCGATCCGGCGAAGACCAGCAGGTTGCGCACGATTTTCGCGGCGCGGTCGGCTTCACGATAAATTGTCTGCACCTCCGCGGCGCAGCTGCTTCGGGAAAGGCGCCGGTGGCGCGCAGCAGCTCGAGGTGGCCGAGCACGCCCTGCAGCGGGTTGTTCAGCTCGTGGGCGATGCCGGCCACGAACTGGCCGAGCGCGGCCAGCTTCTCCGACTGCGTCAGCCGCTTGCGCAGCTCTTCGCGCTCGGCTTCGAGCCTGCGTCTGCGGCGTCAGGTCGCGCGCGACGATGACGCTGCCGACCGCGCTCGCGCTCCTGGTTGAGCAGGTCGGTGACCGTCACCATGAACGGCCCCTTGAGCACCGGATCGACGACCTCGCGCGGTGACGCGGCGTCGCCGTCCGGCGCGTGCCGGCGACTCGCTGGCGCTCGCGAGCCATGGCGCCAGCTCGGGCCCGATGCACTCGGCGAGCGGCCGATCGAGCAGCTCGTCGCGCGGACGGCCGACGCGGCTGGCGAACGCTTGGTTGACGTGGACGATCTGGCCGCGGCGATCGGACACGGCGACGAGGTGCGCAGATCGAGTCGAACGTGTTCTCGAGCTCGCGCCGCGATCGCATCACGTCGTCGAGCAGCTGCATGTTCTCGATGGCGCTCGAGAGCTGGCGGCCGAGCTCGTCGGCGCGATCGAGCAGGTCGAGCTCGCCGCCGGTCTCGACCCGCACGCCCTCGAAGACGATCGTGCCGAGCGCGCGGCGGCAGCCGCGCAGCGGCACCGTGACCGTCGCGACGTCGCGCGTCGTCGCCGGCAGCGATCGATCTCGGCGCGCGGCGCGCCGCATCGCGATCGGCCGCGGGCGCCAGCGGATCGTCGGCGCCGACGCGCGACGCCGCGCGCGACGTGCTCGGGATCGGACGAGGCCTGCGAGCACGAGCTGACGGCGCGCGGCGATCGTGGATCCAGACCGACGTGCGATCCGCGCCGAACAGCCGGTTGGCGCCGTGGCAGAAGATGTCGAGTCCGGCCGCCAGATTCAGCGTCGCGGACAGGCTGGCGGAGAACTCGTCGATGCAGCTCGCGCAGATCGCGCAGCGTGTCGTCGCGCGCTGGCGCAGACGGAGCAGCTGATGGCCGTCACGAACGCATCGGCGGTCGCCATGGCGTTCGCGGCGTTTCCGGTCAGCTCCGGAGGAGTGGAATAGCCGATGGCGAGCAGGCCCAGCCGCTCGCCGGCCTGGGTCAGCGGAGAAAGCAGCGCGTGCGGCATGCCGACGGCGGCCGCGAGGTCGGGAAACCTGCTGCGCGAGGTCGAGGACGAGCGTCGGCTCGTTCGGTCCAAACGTGCGCGAGAGCAACTCGGTGTCGTCAGGTCCGGGCACCCACGGCTCAACCCGCAGCTCGTCAAGTCCAGCCCGGACGTGACGTGCAGCGCGCGCCGCTGCGCGGGTTGTATTCGAACAGCACGGAGCATCCGCCGCCCGTGGACTCGAGCGCGTATCGATGCAGATGCGGCAGTAGGTCGATCGCGCGCGACCCGGCCGCAAACAGCGACATCAGGGACGAGAGTGGCCGTGCCGGTCTGCGACATTTATTAATGGAGAACGTGGGGGGATGCGTTGACGTAAATTGTAAGGCGATTGCCGGATGCAGCCGATAAGTCTTGTAAGCCGTATGCTCCAGCTGTTGGCCCGGCGTGAATCAGTCGACGCGGACGGCCAGCCGTGGGCCCCTGAGTCTAACTGACTGGAAATGCCGCGCCCTGCATGACGTGGCGTCTGACGAAGAGCTCGTCACCCGATCGATTGGTGGCGACGCCGAGAGCTTCAATCAACTGGTGTTGAGATGGGAGCGGCCCATCTACGCGCTCGCGGTACCGTGTGATCGGACGCGAGGAGGACGCGCGCGACGTGCGTCAGGAGACATTCCTCGCGCGCGTTCCGGCGCTCAACGGGTTCCGGCAGTGAGGCGAAGTTTTCTCGTGGCTGTACCGGATTGCGCTGAACCTGTGCCGCGACTGGATCCGGTCGTCAGCGCCGCACGCCGGTCGTGCAGCTGCCGGAAGACGTGGACGTGATGGAGCCGGCGGCGGAGCCGCGGCCCGCCACCGAAGCCACCGAATCGATCGAAGACGTCGTCGCACGCAACGATCCAGATGCGAGGTCGTGGAACGCGCCATGGCGAAGCTGCCGGAGGAACAACGCACGGCGATCATCCTGAAGCTGATATCCACGGCCTGACCTTCCAGGAGATTGCCGATCTCGCCGGGTGCCCACTCAGCACGGTAAAAACCCGGCTTTATCAGGGGCTCGCGGTGCTACGCCGCGAGCTTGCGAAAAGTGAACAATGACTGACATCAGATGCAACTATCCGATCGTGAGGCGGCGCTCGTCGCCTCCCTCACGACGATCCGAGACCGCCGAACGCGTGGCGTTCGATACGCACGTCATGACGTGTCTGCCGTGCCGCAGCGAGCTGCCGAGCTCGTGACGTCCGACGACCCTCGGATAATGGGCGCCGCCGGAACCTGCGCGCACGATTCCGTTTCCCGAACCTCAACCCCGAACTCGAAGCTGGTGGCATCGGTCCCCGTGTGGGCGCAGGTCGCCGCGGCCATGCTGGTCCTCGGCGTGTCCGCGTCGATTGCCAACCTCGAGGTCCGCTACGACATAGAGCGGCCTGAACGTCACGACGGGCTGGTCGAAGCCGGCGACGGTGACTCCGGCCGCAACGGTTGCGCCGGCGGCTGCGGCGACGATGGTTTCGAACGACAGCGTGTCTCGCCGAGGAATTCAATCAGCTTCGAACCCTGCTGCAGTCGGAAGTCCGCGCACGGGCGTCGATGACGTCGATGGTGAAAGCCGCATCGACCGCGCCGGGCTCCGGCGCGACGATGTCGGACGGCGAGTTCCAGCGGAAAGTGCGGCGCGCTGCTCGACGAGAGCGAGAAGAACCAGAAGAAGGAGCTTGCGACGCGTCTCGTGCAGCTGCAGCGGGATTTCAACGCGCTGCTGCAGAACGAGCGCGGCCAGACCAATCAGCTGTTCCGCGACGTCACCGAACACGTGGGGCCCGCAGCCCAGAGCCAGCAGAAGGCAGATCAACTACCTCATGCCGGCGGGGAGGTAGCGGGATGACCATGAAGATACTGGGCGCACTCGGTCTCGGACTCACGCTCGCGTCGACAGCACTCGCGCAAACATCGGCTGCGCAGGCGTCCGAGCGGCCGGCCGACGCGCGGCAGACGCACTATCAGATCGGCGTGATGGAGCGCGTGCTCGAAGGCGCGGTTGAACACGGCGCCGCCAACCTGCGCGAACGGCTGCAGGCGCGCGCCCGACGCTCCGGCGCAGCTGCGTCATCCTCGGCAACCCGCGCGTGCGGCTTCCGTCTCGATGGCTACGGCCTGTTCTTCGACGTCGAAGTGCCGTCGCCTCAACGGCACGCTGACGTGGAGCCTGCGCACGCTCGATCCCGGCACGGCGGCGGGCTCGCCGGCTCTGCCGGCCTCGACCGCCAGGCCGGTGCTGCCCGAACCCAGCGCGCGCCCCGGCGCCATCGCAGTGCCTGACGCCCGGGTCAACTCGGCGGCGGCCGCGCCGAAACCGGCGGCCGACGATTCCATCCTCGACGATCCGAACGAGGCGTACCGCACGGAAGTCGTCGGCGCCCTCACGCAGGCGATGCTCGATTACAGCGCGCCGCTGAGCCATCGGCCCCGATCGAATGGTTCTCGATTGCCGCGCGCGGCATCCAGGATCGTCCGCGTCTCGGCCCCCCGACAACGACGCGCAGACCGTGATGATTCGCCTGAAGGGGCCGGACCTCGCGCGGCGTTCCGCGCGGGCCAGCTCAAGGCCGACGAGGTGATCCTTGCGCGTCGAGAAACGCGTGTTTTAGGAATACGGGATGCGCAGAGTCCTTCTTGTCGCGTTGATGTTCGGGATGTTGGTCGACAGCGGCGTGCGCGCCGCCCGTGGACCTTCGCGAAGAATCTCGAGGTCATCGAGCCGACGACCTCGGCTGGTCCGATGCCGGCATCACCGAAGACGGCCAGAACAAGCTCGTCCCGTTTCTGTCGTTCAAGCTGAAGAACAACTCCGATCAGAAGCTGTCGGTGCTCCAGGTCAATGCGATGTTTCAGCCGCTGAAGGAAGACAAGGAGTGGGGCATCGCGGTTCCAGTCGGTCACCGGCTCCGAGGGACTCGCGCCCGGCGCGACGACGCCGGTCATCACGCTGACGTCCGATCGCGGCGCCAAAGCGCACCGGATCCCCGCGGCACCATCATGAAGAGCCTCGCATTTCGTCGACGCGCGCGTGCGGGCTGACCGCGAAATACGGCTCGACGCAGTGGGTCCGGTGGCGGAGTTGCCCGTCGCGCACCAGTTCGTGAACCAGACTAGAGCCGTGCTCGGCGGCGCGGCTCCCCCGTCTCTCGAGCGGCGTCTCGGTCCCCTGGGATGCCGCCGCCATCGTCGTCTCCAACGTCATCGGCGTCGGGATCTTCATCACCCCCGGTTTCATCGCGACGCTTCTGCCCAACAGCATGGCGATCCTCGGCGTGTGGGCGCTCGGCGGCGCGCTCGCGCTTCTTCGGGCGCGCTCGCGCTACGCCGAACTGGCCGCGCGGCAGCCGGAGGCCGGCGGCGAGTGCGTCTACCTGCGCGAAGCGTTCGGCGGCCTGGCCGCGTTTCTCACCGGCTGGACGTCGTTCGTCGCCGGCTTCAGCGGCGCGCATCGCCGCGGGCGGCGTCGGCATCGCCGCGTATCTCGACCGGCTGATTCCGGGCGTCGGCAACGCCGCGCCGATTGTCTCGCGGCACATCGGTCCGCTGTCGATCACGCTCTCGCTCCGTGCGCATCGTCGCCATCGCCGTCATCGTGGCGCTGGCCCTCGTTCAGATGCGCGGCCTCGGCCCCGGACGCGCTGCTGCAGAACTCGCTGACGACGCTGAAGGTGGGCGCGCTGCTGGTGTTTACGTCGCCGTCGGATTCATCGTGACGCCTGCGGGAGGCCAGGCGGCGTTTCCGCAGCGACGGCCCGGTGCACGCTGAGCCAGCTGGCTGCTCGCGCTCGTCCCGGTGATGTTCAGCTACTCGGGCTGGAACGCCGCGGTGTACGTCGCCGAAGAAATCAAGGAGCCGGTGCGCAACGTGCCGCGCGCTCTGGCGCATCGGCACGGTCGCCACCGTGGCGCTTGTATCTCGCGCTCAACGCGCTGTATCTGCGCGTCGTGCCGCAGGCGCAGTTTGTCGGCGGCATCGCCGTCGGCGAAGTCGCGGCCGAGCGGCTGTTCGGATCGGCCGCCGGCGTGCTGTTCGCGCGTCGGTCGCGGTCGTGATCATGCTCGAGCAGCCTCAGCGCGATGACGACGCGCCGGACCGCGCGTGTAGCTTCGCGATGGCGCGCGACGGCGCGTTCGTCCCGGCGGCGGCGCGCGTCCATCCGCGCTTCCGCACGCCGGCCGATGGCGATCATCGCGCAGGCCGTGTGGAGCTCGCTGCTCGTGCTGTCGGGGACGTTCGAGCAGCTGCTGACTCTACCCGGGCTTCGGCGTCATTCTGTTTTCTGCGCTGGCCGTGCTGTCGCTGTTCTTCGTGCGCCGCACGGCGACGGCAAGCGGCGACGTTCCGCGCGTGGGGCTATCCGTGGGCGCCGGCGATCTTTTCTGCTGGTGGGCTTCGCGATCGTCGTCAACACGATCGTCCGAGGACCGCGTGCCGGCGCTCGCCGGCCTGGCCGGTGATGGCGGCCGGCGTGCCGATCTACCTCTGGGTGCGCCGGACTACTGCTTCGGCAGCGCTCCGCGATAAGTAATCGTGAAGTCTTCCTGAATCATCACGTCCACGGCGAGAGCTCGTGTCCCTGCGCGCGCATCTCGATACGGTGCGGTCCGCACGGTCGAGATGAAGCTTGGAACGCGCCGTCGAAGTCGTCGACGATGCCGACGTAGAAGCCGTCGACGTAGACGCTCGCGTCGCTCGGCGTGACTTTCAGCTTGAGCGCCCCGGTGTCATCCGATCCGCCGCGCGATGCGAGACCGGCGCGTACGTCGGGAACCAGCCGCACCACGGGTCGCGTACGCCGTAGTAGCCGCCGTAATATCCCCCGTAATATCCGCCGGCGCCGAGAATCGCGCCGCCATAGCCCCACGGATAGAACCCGCTGCCTTCGGTAATGACGATCGTGCCGCCGTTGCCCGGGACCGAGCCGGCGCGAGACGCCGGTGCCGTTGGCCGGGATGTCGCCGCGACGGTGACCCGATGGGCTGGTCGGCGCGCTGGCCGCGC
>ERZ1370068.7847-contig-6740_pt1 | contig 54072 bp, 102 predicted proteins | sample MGYA00561227_ERZ1370068 | MGnify/ENA primary metagenome ERZ1370068 (study PRJEB38410, sample SAMEA6850437) | metagenome | study: Metagenomic assessment of the ecological functions of the soil: analysis of the soil microbiota associated with the... | reverse complement strand
CTACGTATTGCTTGTTCGATGAGCTCCTGTCGTCCCCAGCGGAAATGCGGAAGCCTATGCCAGTTCGAGGGGGGCGGACTCACTCCACCCGGGCGGCCGCGGTCACCTCGCGCGCGTGCGCCCGGCCCGATGAACCGGTTCGCGACCATGGTCGCGCGACCAGTTACCACGCCAGCCACCAGCAAAGCCAGATGCGAAGCCGTCGTCCAGCAAGTCGCGGAACGCCGCCACCACCGCGCCCTGCTGGTCGGGCGATAGCCCGCCGAGCTGCGCGATCCAGCGCCGGCTGCCGCCGATCGCCGACTGCGTGCTCGGCGGGAATTATGGCCCAGCGGGCGCGAGGGCTGAATTCAGCTTCGTCGTCAGGATCGTGCCCAGGAGCGAACGAGTACCGCAGACGCCGCCTGACCTCACGGCGCGTGTTCGTCGTCGCCGAGCCGAGCCCGGCCCGCTCGCGGCCCCATCGGCGTTCATCACCGCGGCCGTCATCGGCGGCGTATGACCGAGGCCATGCTCTGATCCCGATCCTTCATCATCGACGAACACCGGGCGCCAGGCCATGCAGGTACGGCGTGTCCACCTGGAGCTGCGTCCCGACGAAGAGCAGGAGCCCGGCGCCCGGCCAAGATCAGGAGCCCGAACGTCATCGGCGACCCGAGAGCCGTGGCGTTGCGGCGTATCTCCCGGCGAGCGGTGCCGTCACTGATGATCATCAGACGGTCATCGGCAGGAACCGCACCCCGGCCTCGAACGCTGTACCCGCGGATCAGCTGCATGCAGAGCGACAGCAGTGAAGAACGTCGCGAACATCCTTCGAGCGAGACGGCTGAACGCCACGGTCAAGCGCCCGCGGAGAACGCGCGGATCCGGAAGAACCGCAGCGGGATCATCGCCTTCGGGCTGTGCCGCTCGTACAGTGGCGGAACCCACACCGGGGACCGCTGATGCCACCAGCATGTTCACGATCAAAAATCGCCCAGCCTCCAGCTTTCATGCTGGAATACCATGCACGCGAACGCGGTCGTGGCGCTCGTATTCAACCTTGTCATTCTGCTCGGCTTGATGGCGTAAATATCGCGCCGTCGATGACCCTGCCCGGAATCGCCGGCTTCGTGCTGACCATGGGCATCGGCGTTGACTCGAACGTCCTTATTTTCGAGCGCATCAAAGAGGAGCTCGAGGCCCAGCGGGTGTCCGGGCATCAATCAATGCCGGTTTTGCCCGCGTCTTCTGGACGCTCGTCGACACCCACGTCGCTGCGCTGATTTCGTGTGCGTTCCTGTTTCAGTTCGGGACCGGTCCGATTCGTGGCTTTGCGGTCACCCTGTTCATAGGCTTGGTGTCGAACCTCTTTACGTCGATCTTCGTGTCGAAGACGCTATTCGAGATGGCGCTCCATCGCCGGCATCAGGTGGCGACGTTGAGCATTTAACAACTGATTATGCACATCTTCAAAAATCCTCAATTCGACTTCCTCCGCTGGCGCTGGCACGCCATCATCCTGTCGTGGGTCGTCATCATCGCCGGGATTGTGAAGGTGGCGACCACCGGGCTGCCGCTGGGCGTGGAGTTCGCCGGCGGGACGGTTGTCATCACGCAATTCGATCAGACCGTGACGGTCCAACAGGTCCGGAGCGGACTCGATAAGTCGTTCCCCGGAGGCGGGCAGAACCTCAGCATCAACTCCTACGGTGATCCGTCGTCCCGCCAGATGATGGTTCGCGTGCCGCTGGTGGGCGCGGAATCGGGCGCCTCGCTGAGCGCGGTCCAACAGCAGGTCGTCGACGCGCTCAAGCAAGCGAATCTCGGCGACTTCAAAGTGGCCGGCACCGAAATCGTGGGGCCTGCGGTCGGTCGAGAGCTGACGAGCAAGGGGATATGGGCGATGGTCCTATCCCTGGCTGGGATTCTGGCGTATCTCGCGTTTCGCTTTCAGTTGAGCTTTGGGGTCGGCGCCGTCGTCGCCACCATCCGCGACCTGCTCGTGACGTTCGCGTTCCTGGCGTTCTTCCAGTACGACATGACGCTGAATGTGATTGCCGCAATCCTGACGATGACGGGTTATTCGACCAACGACACGATCGTCATCTTCGATCGAGTCCGCGAGAACCTGCGCTCGATGCGCCGCGATTCGATGCGTGACGTGATCAACGCTTCCGTCAATCAGACTTTGGGCCGGACGGTCATCACGGCTGGCACAGCGCTCCTGACGTCGCTCGCCCTCTTCTTCTTCGGCGGTGAAGTGCTCCACGGTTTCGCGTTTACGATGATCGTCGGCATCATCACGGGGACGTATTCGAGTGTCTTCATCGCTGCGGCGATGGTGAGCTTCTGGCGTGCCCGGTCCGTGACTCGAGCCGCCGCTCACGCACCGGCGCCCGCGACGACGCGCTCAACCCGCTCGGCGATCGAAGCCTCAACGGAAGGCCCGTGCTTCCTGAGGCTGTCAGTTCGTGGTTTCCAGCTCTTGGCTAGAAGCTCAGGCTGATTAGCGGAGTCCAGGAAATCAGGAGCTGAGCGCTACATGCCGCTATCCGTTCAAGCCGTTCTGCTGGGTGTGATCCAGGGAGTAACTGAATTTCTTCCCGTTTCTTCAACCGCTCATCTGCTCCTTGCCGGGCGTCTGCTCGGCCACGACGATCCGGGCGGCGTGTTCACCGTGATCATTCAGTTCGGATCGATTCTCGCGATCGTCTGGCTGTATCGCGCGAAGATCATGCGCGTGGTTGCCGAACTGCCGACGAAGCCCGAGGCTCGACAGTTCGTGCTCGCAGTCGCGGTTGCGACCGTTCCAGCCCTTCTCGCAGGTGCGTTTCTCGCTCCGTTTGTCAAAGGCGTGCTCTATGCGAGCCCCCGCGTCTTCGCCTGGGCGTTCATCGTCGGGGGATCGTGATGCTGATCGCCGAGCGCCTGCGTCCGAAGCCCGCGGTTGAAGACGCGGATCGCACGCCGATCGGCCGAGCGCTCGGTATTGGTTGTTGTCAGATGCTGGCCCTGGTGCCGGGCGTGTCCTGATCCGGCGCGACTATTGTCGGGGGCATGATGCTCGGCCTGCGATCGGCCGGCCGCAGCCGAATTCTCGTTCTTTCTGGCGATTCCAACGATGACCGCGGCTTTTGCTCATGATCTGCTCGAAGTGCGATCGCAGCTGTCTCCGGGCCGAGCCCTGGAGCTCACGATCGGTCTGGTTGCCGCGTTTGTTGCCTCTCTTCTGGTCGTGAAGCCGTTCCTCGGCTTCGTCAGACGTTCGGGCTTTGCCGGATTCGCATGGTATCGGATCGTCCTGGGCATCGCTCTTCTGGCGGCGATCGCTCTGGGTTGGATGACCGTCTAGATGCACTGGCTTCGGCGCAACTTCATCGCCGGCTTCTTCGTGACCGTCCCGGTGTTCATCAGCGTCGCCGCTTTCGTGTGGCTCTTCAACGTTGTCGACGACCTGACGACGCCGTTCTACGATCGATGGCTCGGCCGCCGGATCCCGGGCTGGGGACACTGTCCACGGCTCTTGTGATCGTCCTTGTCGGCGCATTCGCCCGCAACGTCATCGGGCGCCGCTTTCTGCAGCGCCTCGAAGGCTATCTGTTGCTCGTCCCGGTGTTTCGCACGATCTACGCGCCCGTGAAGCAGCTCGTCGTCGCCTTCTCGCCAGACAATGAATACGGCTTCAAGAAAGTCGCCTTGATCGAGGATGCGAAACGGGGTTTCGCCTTGGGATTCCTGACCCGGGAATTCACCGTGGATCGAGGTCGCGGACCCGAGCGGCTCGTCGCCGTCTACGTGCCGACCAACCATCTCTACCTCGGAGACATTGCCATCTGCGAACGCGAGCGCGTGACGTTCCCTGACATCTCGGTCGAAGAGGGGATCCGCATCTTCCTAACCGGCGGCATGGCGATGCCCCAGCGCATGCAGAGTGGCAACGAGTAGGACCACATCCGCGACTTCCGGGTATAATCCGAGTCTTTGTGTCTTGATGAGGTGAGATGACCGTGTCGCAGAGAGTGCTGAAACGGCTGACCGTGTGGGTGTGGTCGCTCGTTGTCCTGGGCTCAATCGCCTTGGCGCCGCGTGCGGCGTGGGCGTTCCAGCCCGAACCGACGGCCACGCAGGAACGTCGCGGCGGTGAAGCCAGCTTGATCCTGCCGGACTTGTCGCAGGTTGAATTTCGAGGTGTCGACGGCCATTCCCTCCTAACGAGCGGCCTCGTCGTATGCGGGCTTGGTCTGTTATTCGGCTTGATGGTGTTTACCCAGACCAAGAACCTGCCGGTGCACGCATCGATGCGTGAAGTGTCCGAGCTGATTTATGAGACCTGCAAGACATACCTCCTCACGCAGGGGAAGTTCATCCTGATCTTGTGGGTGTTTATCGCGTTGATTATCAGCGCCTATTACGGCTGGCTCGCGCCGGTGCCGAACAAGCCGATCGGGCTCACTCTGTCGATCATCCTCCTCTTCAGCCTGGTCGGTATCGCTGGCAGCTACGGGGTTGCGTGGTTCGGCATCCGCATCAATACGTTCGCCAACTCACGCGACGGCGTTTGCCAGCCTGCGTGGCAAGCCGTTTCCGCTTTATGCCATTCCACTTCGTGCTGGTATGAGCGTCGGGATGCTGCTCATCAGCGTCGAGCTGTTCATCATGCTCTGCATCCTGCTGTTCATTCCCGGGGATTACGCGGGCCCGTGTTTCATCGGGTTCGCCATCGGCGAGTCACTTGGCGCGGCGGCGCTGCGCATCGCTGGCGGGATCTTCACGAAAATCGCCGACATCGGTTCAGATCTGATGAAGATCGTCTTCAACATCAAGGAAGACGATGCGAGGAACCCTGGTGTGATTGCCGACTGCACGGGCGACAACGCCGGTGATTCTGTGGGTCCCACGGCCGACGGTTTCGAGACCTACGGCGTGACAGGTGTGGCGTTGATTGCCTTCATCTTGTCGCTGGCGGTCCCCGATGCGCGGGTCAAAGTGCAGCTCCTGGTGTGGATCTTCGTCATGCGCATCACGATGATCATTGCCAGCGGACTTTCCTACTTCGTCAACGACGCCATTGCCAGGGCTCGGTTTGCCAATGTCGATAAGATGAACTTCGAGGCGCCGCTGACCTCGCTGGTCTGGCTCACGTCCATCATCTCCGTCGCCATCACCTACATCGTGTCGTATCAGCTCATTCCGGATCTCGGAGACGGCACGCTTTGGTGGAAGCTGTCAACCGTGATTACGTGCGGAACGCTGGCCGGCGCCATCATTCCAGAGTTCGTGAAGGTGTTTACGTCGACTGAGTCCAGTCACGTCAGAGAAGTCGTGACGTCGTCGAAGGAGGGTGGTTCGTCGCTGAACATTCTGTCCGGCTTCGTCGCCGGCAATTTCAGCGCCTACTGGCTCGGGCTGAGCATCGTGTCGCTGATGGGCATTGCCTACTTCGTCAGCACGTTCGGCTTGGGCTCGCTGATGCGCGCCGAGCATGTATTCGCCTTCGGTCTCGTCGCGTTCGGCTTCCTCGGCATGGGACCGGTGACGATTGCCGTCGACTCCTACGGACCGGTCACCGACAACGCGCAGTCTGTCTTCGAGCTGTCGGTCATCGAGCAGGCCCCTGGAATCAAAGAGTCGCTCAAGCGCGAATACGGCTTCGACGTGAATTTCGAGCGCGCGAAAGAACTTCTCGAAGAGAACGACGGAGCGGGCAATACCTTCAAGGCTACGGCGAAACCCGTCTTGATCGGCACAGCGGTCGTGGGCGCGACGACGATGACTTTTCAATCATCGTGACGTTGACGGAGGGCCTGACGACCAACGTCGACAAGCTCTCGCTGATGCATCCGCCATTTCTCCTGGGCCTGATCGCCGGTGGCGCGGTGATCTACTGGTTCACGGGCGCTGCGACGCAAGCCGTGAGCACGGGTGCTTATCGTGCCGTCGAATTCATCAAAGCGAACATCCGGCTCGACGGCGTTGAGAAGGCGTCAGTGGCCGACAGCAAGCGGGTAGTCGAAATCTGCACGCAGTACGCACAGCGTGGCATGTTCAACATCTTCCTCACCGTGTTTTTCGCAACGCTCGCTTTTGCATTCCTCGAACCGTACTTCTTCATCGGCTATCTGATTTCGATCGCGTTGTTCGGGTTGTTCCAGGCCATCTTCATGGCCAACGCCGGAGGCGCCTGGGACAATGCGAAGAAAAATTGTCGAGGTCGAACTCAAAGCGAAAGGAACGCCGTTACACGCCGCCACTGTCGTCGGGGATACGGTTGGCGATCCGTTCAAGGACACCTCGTCGGTAGCTATGAATCCGGTCATCAAGTTCACCACGTTGTTCGGCTTGCTTGCGGTCGACCTTGCCGTCAGTCTCTTGCGTCAGGCGGGCCCGGCCTCAGTCAGGGCCTGGCCGCGCTTTTCTTCGTTCTTTCGATGATTTTCGTCTGGCGATCGTTTTATGGCATGCGGATCGGATCAGCGCAGGTATGACACAACTGCGACTAAGTCTGCGCCCGGTCAGACTTCCGTGGCTGACCCCATTCCGCGAATCCCGGTGTCTAATGTTTCCTAGAAACGTTCGTTGACACTCAATTTTTGGTCTGACTATAATCGGCGCTCTTTGGCGCCTAGACGGTCGAGCCCCTAGGAGGAGACACCGTGCCACGTGACATGTTCGGCGACGTGGTTAATCCGTCGGTCAAGGTGGGAAGCAGGAAGTGGTACACCGTCCCGGTGTCAATCATCGTGCACACGGCGCTCATCCTAGCCATCATCATTATTCCGCTGATGGCCGCAGATGTCCTACCGACGCCTCCGGCCATGATGGCTTTCGTCGCTGCGCCGCCACCGCCTCCACCACCCCCACCGCCGCCACCGCCTCCCCCGCTCAGGTTGTTGCACCGAAACCCGTGATGGACGTCAACCCGGCGGCTGCTCCCGTTGAGGCCCCGCGCGAAATCAAGCCGGAAACAGGAATTGAAGCCGGTGTGAAAGGTGCAGTCGGCGGCGTCGAGGGCGGCGTTGTCGGCGGAGTCGCGGGTGGCATTATCGGTGGTCTTGCCGAGGCGCCACCGCCGCCGCCACCGCCACCACCGCCGGCACCGGTCCGCGTCGGTGGCAACATCAAGCAACCGACCAAGATCAAGGATAAGAAGCCGGTCTACCCGCCAATCGCGCAATCGGCCCGAGTGCAGGGCGTCGTGATCATCGAGGCCACGATCGGACCGAACGGCAAAGTGCAAGATGCGAAAGTCTTGCGGTCGATTCCGTTGCTCGATGCAGCCGCGCTCGATGCGGTGCGCGAATGGGAATTCACGCCAACGACTCTTAACGGCCAGCCCGTGCCGGTCATCATGACCGTGACGGTCAATTTCACGTTGCAATGAACTTGGTGCAGGGGAGACGGTCCTGGGGACCGTTCCCTGCGAGACCGTGGGTCCGGCTCCGGCCGGCTCCCGCAATTTCGATGGAGGGTGGATCGTGGACTTAATGGCAATGTGGGGAACAATGGGGTACGTGGCCAAGTTCGTGGCCTTCGTTCTGCTGATTATGTCGATGTGGTCGCTCGGCGTCGGGATCGAGCGGTTTTCACCTACCAGCAGGCGCGCAACCAGTCGAAGCTCTTTGCACCTCAGGTTGCCAAGCACCTCAGAGAGGGGCGCTTGAAGGATGCTATCGCGCTCTCTACCTCCAAGAACTACCGGTACAGCCACCTCGCGAAAGTCGTCCTGGCGGGCCTGCAGGAATATCAGTTCCAGCAGGAAAGTGGCAGCGGTCTCAGTCGTGAAGACCTGATGGACACGGTGCGGCGCTCCGTTCAGCGCGCCGCCGCACTGACCGCTTCCGACCTCAAGAAGGGTGTCTCCGCCCTTGCGACGATTGGCTCGACGGCTCCGTTCGTCGGGCTCCTCGGCACGGTCGTCGGCGTCATCAACGCGTTCCAGGGCATTGGAGCCAGCGGCTCGGCCGGCATCGGTGCCGTCTCGATTGGTATTTCCGAGGCGCTCGTCGAAACCGCACTCGGTCTCGTCGTCGCGATCCCGGCTGTGTGGATTTACAACTACCTCACGTCGCGGATTGAGTACTTCAACGTCGAGATGGACAACTCGTCGTCCGAGCTGGTCGACTACTTTGTGAGGAAGACCGCCTAAACGTTCTGGGTTCCTCCTTGAACCTTGAACCCTGAACCCGGAGTTTTGTTATGTCAATGGATGTTGGCGGCTCAAAAGGTGGCGTCAAGGCCGATATCAACGTGACGCCCCTCGTCGACGTCATGCTGGTTCTGCTCATCATCATGATGCTCGTTGCGCCAATGCTGCAGCAGGGCGTCAGCGTGAGGCTGCCGCAGGCAGGCAACACGGTCGACAAGCCGGAGCAGCAGGGCCAGACGGTCATCGCTATCGCTGCGAACAAGCAGACGTATCTCAACGCCAAGATCGTTCAAGAGGGCGAATTGGCCACGAGGGTGAATGAGCTGCTCGAGAACAAGGCCGACAAGATCGTCTTGATCAAGGCAGACGAGGAAGTCGAATACAGCGCCGTGATGGCGACAATGGATCAGCTGCGGCAGGCGGGCATCGAAGACATCGGGCTCATTACCGAGCGCAAGAAGGGTTCCGGCTCGACGGCGGGAGGACAGTAACCATGGCCCACGCTCACCATCATCTTGGCGCAGAGAAGGTCGTCAAGGGCGAAGCCCTGCAGACCAGCTGCGACATGAACGTCACGCCGCTGATCGACGTGCTGCTCGTGCTGCTCGTCATCTTCATGGCGGCGCTGCCTCTCACGCAAAAGGGCGTCGACATCAACCTGCCGGCCGAAACCAAGAGATCGACGGACATCACTCCGATGTCAGCCAGATCATGTTAGATGCACGGCCGACCGCCGACTTTCGGTCAACAAGCAGGATGTGACGATACCGCAGCTGGAGGAACGGCTCCGAACGATCTATGAACAGCGCAAAGACAAGAACATGTTCATCTGGGCCGCTGGCACGCTGCGCTACAAGGACATCATCGAAGTGATCGATGCCGCCAAGGGCGCCGGTGTCGAGAAGGTCGGCATCGTGACGGATGGCATGCGGAAATCGTCAGGCGCAGCCGACTAACGCCAATTCTCTACAGAACAGAGCCGACTCAGGGCCGCCCAGATCGGGCGGCCCTTTTTTGGGTGCGGGTGTTCAACATCGGCAGGAGGGTCGAAGATGACGCACAGACACCTCGGCGCCGACAAGGTTGTTCGCGGGGAGACCTTGCAAGCCCGTGACGAGCATCAACATCACGCCTCTTGTCGACGTGCTCCTCGTCTTGCTGGTCATCTTCATGGCCGCCTCTGCCGTTGACGCAGAAGGCGCTCGACACGAAGCTTCCAACGACGTCTGCCCCATCTGGTGAGCTGACCGAGCGACATCGTTCTCGAGTACACGGACGCGGGTCAGATTTCGATCAATCGCCAGCCGATCGCCTTGACGCAGCTGGAAACCCGTCTGCGAACGATTTATGCCGACAGGCGGGACAAGACGATGTATGTCATCGGCGCCGGGACGCTGCGATACAAACAGATCATCGAGGTCATTGATGCCGCCAAGGGCGCTGGTGTCGAGAAGGTCGGCATCGTCACCGAGAAGATGCGAGCGCAGCAACCCAGCTGAGAGGCAAGAGAAGGACCGCCCCCAGTCCGGGCGGCCCTTCAGCGTCAGAAGGTATACCGAAGCGCCAACTGGAGCTGGCGCGGAGTGAACACTGAAATAGTTGCTGTTTGCGTTGGTCAGCGTTCCAAACGCCGAATTGTAGGCCAGCGCCGGCGCGGTCGCGTGACGCCTCTGACGTGTACATCAACGTGTTCGTCGGCCGTGTGGTTCAGGTGATTGAACATGTTGAACACGTCGGCGATCGCTTCGAGTCTTCGTCCTCCACCACCCAGCGGGAATCCATAGGCCACGCGCAAATCGAAGTTTGCCGTTGTCGGCAGGCTATACGCGTTGCGCGGTATCGAAGGAAGGCGGTTAGTGCCGCCGGCTCCCAATACGCCAGTCAAAACGCGCCCGGCGACAGGCGTGTTACCGGTCAACGTCGCCGTGTGGGGGACTCCCGACGTAATTGCCAAAGTCGGCGATATCGTGAGGCCCGTGAGAAACGGTATTCAACGCGCCACTTTGGGTTCTGGTCGTGGGGTTCCAGACTGCGTTCGCCACGAAGCGATGCCGGATTTCGAAGTTGGACGTGCCTTCCTCGAGTCCCAGATCGAAGGGATTGAGAACGTTGTTCGCGGACGTGAACGTCTGCGAGCTCTGTCCACCATCGGTCGCCCTCGCTTCGGTGTAGCTGGCCTGGAACTGCAGCCCGCCCGTCATGCGCCTGATTGAACTGTAGGACAGAGCGCGTCGTAGCGCGACTTCACGATGTTGGAGATCGTGGTGATCCGGCTGAAGTTGGGATCGGTCGCGCACCAGTGAAGACAGGCATGGTCAGCAATTGACCGTCGAACGGGTCCGCCAGTGGCAAGATACGTCACCGTCGACGTCGGGGAAAGAGATTGGTGTCGATGAAGAGCGGCAGATTGCGACCAGCGCTGCCGACGTACGACACCGACACCATCGTGTTCGTGGCAATCCGACGTTCGAGGACGGCATCGTACTCGTGAACCAACGGATTCTGCGTATCGTCGGCGAATACCACGACGTCGGGCCTGACGCGGCGTTCCGGAGGCACCCGCGAGGATGTTCGGATAGCTCGGTGCTCCTGCCCGAGGTATTCGTAAGAGACAGCTGAACTTGACCGGCCGATGTCCCGACGTTCGTAATGGCATTCGAGATCGAGGAATTGATAATCCGGCCGTAGAACATCCCGTAGCCTCCCGCAACACGGTGTTCCCGTTACCGGTGAGATCCCAGGCGGCTCCGAGGCGAGGGCCCCAGTTGTTCGTGTCGTTCGGAAAACCGACTGCGCGGGCAGAAGGGGTTGGGAATCTGTGGGTCTGGCATGCGCTCGTAGTCCCATCGCAGTCCGACGTTCAGCGTCAAATGCGAATTGGCGTGCCATGAATCCTGAATGAACACGGCGTAATCATCGGTGGAGAACGGAAAATGCCGTTGGTCCGGTGCCCTGGTTGAAGCTCGTGTAAAAGCGTGCGCGGAAGAACTGGCCGTTTTTGTATTGGTCTCGTAGTCGCTGATGAAGTCGACGCGGTTGTTGTAGCTGTAACGCGCCACCTTCCTGGAAGAGGTTATCGAGCACGTCGGACACGTGATTGATCTCGCCGCCGAACTTGATTGAGTGCTGGCCCTTGATCATCGTGAACGTGTCGACAATCTGCGTCCGCCGCTCGTCGGGGCACGACCGCCGCTCGAGGAAGTCGGGCTTGCCGAACACGAGTTCCACCGACTCCTAGAATCGTCGTTTGCGGCGTCCGCCCGTTGGCGGCCACGGGTTCTCCGGGAATCGGGAGCTGACTCGCCTGGAACTCGAAGTCACGCCCCCACTGGAAGCGGATTTCGTTGGTCATCCGCGAACCGAAAATCGACGTCAGCCGAGCCGTCGCCCAGTCGCCGTGGACGCCATCGTCGCCCCAGCTTTCGATACCGCGGAATACCACGCCCGCCGTCTGCACCCCAGCAGGAGAGTCCCAGCGGAGATTGTTGTAGCTGGCTGCGAACGTGTGATTGGGCGTGATCACCCAATCCGACTTTTGGCAGGAAGATCCGCTGGTCGCCGTCGCGCGGCACGACGCCCGTGAGTCCTTGCAGGAAGTTCAGCCCGTCCGCCTGCTGTGCGGGCGTAATGCCGCGCTGAGCGAAGGCCGTCTGTTCCGCCGCCGAGAACGGCGCGAAAAACCCGCTCGCGTTGCTTGGCGCCGCAATGCCTGGGAAATTGCGATCCTGCTCGTCGTAGCTGAAGAAGAAGAACAACTTGTCTCTGGCGATGGGCCCGCCGAGCGTGGCGCCGAACTGTTGACGGCGATCTTGCGGCTTGAAGGGACCTGCGTAAACGTCACCCCGTCCACCAACGCCGTTTGCGTCTGAAACGGGTTCGTCGCTCCCCACTTGTTGTCACGAATGAAGTAGAAGCCTGAACCGTGGAACTGATTGCGTACCGCTCTTGGTGACCGCATTCACGACGCCGCCGGCGGCGCGGCCGTATTCGGCCGAGTAGTTCGACGTCGTGACCTGAAACTCGCGAACGGCGTCGGCGCTGACCGAGTAGGCGAGACGAGTGCGGCCCCGTTCCTCTGAGAAGAAAGGCCTGCGTGTTGTCGCCGCCGTCGACGGTGTTGTTGTTCAAGAGGCCGGAAATTCCGCCGGAAGCTCACCAGGCCGAAATTTCCGTCCGGCGCCGCTCCCGGCGTCATCAGCGCGAAGGTCGACCACCGGCGTGTGTTCGTCGGCAAATTGTTGATGGCCGTCTGATCGATGTTCGTTGAGAAGTCCGACTGCTCGGTGTTGATGATCGGCGACTGCCCGGTGACCACAACTGTTTCGGCTTGTCCTGCAATTCCGAGCGAGACGTCGATGGATGTGATTCGGCCGACCTCGACGACAACGTTCTCTTGTTTGAACGACGAGAACCCGTCGAGCGAGGCTGTGACGCTGTAAACGCCTGGCTGCAGGCGAATGACCAGAAAGCGGCCAGCCCCATCCGTTACCGCCTCGGCGGAACCGTTGGTGGCGATGTTTCGAACCGTGACGCTGACACCAGGTAGTATGGCGTTCGATTGATCAGTGACGGTTCCCCGATCGCCCCTTCTGTTGTGGACTGTGCGTACGACTGGGAAACACACGTGAGTCCCACGACAACGATGGCCCAGATAACACACACGAATCGCGATCTCTTTCTCCAATCCATGGGGGACTCCTGATGAGCGGAATTCGCAGCGATTGTCGAGCTGAATTTTACTGTGGGTGATGTAACAGCCTGGAAAAAACAACCGCCGGTCGATCCGGCGGCTGGTTTGATCCAATTCGTCGAAGAGGTGTCTTGCCTGCCGCTAGTTCCCGACTCCTGACGCTTTCTTCTTGCGCAGATCCTCGGCCTTGTCCCTCAGCTCGTTGGCTTCCTTGAGCAGCGCTTGCTGCTTGGCGGGGTCCTTCTCCGTGTTCGCCTGAAGCCGCAGGAGAAGGTTCTTGTAGACCAGCGCGTCGGTGTAGTCCGGCTTGATCTGCAGCGCCTTATCGACGGCGCCAATGCCTTTCTGCACGAAGTCTTTCTTTTCGTTATCCTTCAAGCGAGGCATCGCGGAACGCCTTGTCCCAATAGAACACGGCGAGGGTTTGAAAGGCCTCGGGGTTGTTCGGTTCCTTTGCGGCTCGCTCTTGGAGCGCGGTAATCGTCTTCTCGAATTGACCCTGCCGGTTGTAGTAGCCCGCCAGCGTCAGTATACGGTTGGATCGTTCGGGCGGGCTTCCTTGGCCTTGAGCAGAATCTCTTCGGCGTTGTCGTAGGCGCCGGCGTCTTCGTAGATCTTCGCCAACTGGAAGTAGTTGGTGGGCTCGCCGGGCTCGAGCTGAATCATCCGTTGCACGACCGGTTCCGCTTTCGCAGGGTCGTTCAGCTTGTCTGCACCGTAGGCGAGCACGAGATACTCCATGGCGCGCTTGCCGTAGGTCTTACATCGGGATTGTTGACGGCGGCAATCTTTTCCGCGGCCAATTCGTAATTCTTGACGGCCTTCTCGAGCATGACGTCGTTGTCCGGCTCGCCCTTCCTGCTGGGTTTGAATTGATTGTCGTAGCTGTTCCCGAGGAAGAAGTAGGCGACCGACATGTCCGGATCGTCGGGAGCGGAAGTGATGACTTGTTCGTAGAGGTCCGCGGACTTCTTGTAGTCCTGAGCCGCGTAGGCCTGGTTGGCTTCCTTGAAGGCCTTCCTGGCTTTCAGTTCGCCCATCTGCGTGCAACCGATCGTCCCGAGGGACAGCATCGCCAGAGCGGTCAGCGACGCCCCAGAAAGAAACCGCATTGCGTCTCCGTTTGTGACCGCCAATCAGCATGATTCGTTCCTTCGTATCATTTGTTGTCGTTGACGTTGTGAGCTCGTGCGGGAACCCACCGTCAGGGTCTTTCGTTCAGCGAGGGAGCGTCAGTATAGTGAACCCAAAAAAGCCAAGTCAAGAACGATGCCGGGCACGGCACAAGGCCACCCTTGCGGCCGCGCCAGCCGGTCCCTATGCATTGAAAAACGAGGCGTCCAACAACTCGTTAGACACCGATTCTTATGATTCGCTTCGAGGAACTCCTCGAAAAGGTCCGGGCCTACGCTCCGGAAGCTGACGTCGAACTGTTGAGGCGGGCGTATGTGTTCTCTGCCTACGAGCACCGGGGGCAGGTGCGGCATTCCGGCGAACCCTACCTGATCCACCCCCTTGCCGTCGCGGATCTGCTCGCCGACATGAAGCTCGACGCGGTGGCGATCGCCGCCGGCCTCCTGCACGACGTCGTCGAGGACACGCTGACCACGATCGAGTCGAATCCAGGAGCTGTTCGGCCCCGAGGTCGCGCACGTCGTCGAGGGGGTGACCAAGATCAGCGCCATGCCGTTCTGCCTCGAGCGAGGAGCGGCAGGCCGAAAACTTCCGCAAGATGCTCCTGGCGATGGTGGACGACATCCGCGTCGTCGTCGTGAAGCTCGCCGATCGCCTGCACAACATGCGGACGCTCAACCATCTGCCCGAAGAGCGGCGCATCATGATCGCGCAGGAGACGCGCGACATCTACGCGCCCATCGCCAACCGCCTCGGGATGAGCAAGGTCAAGAACGAGCTCGAGGAGCTCTCGTTCCGCTATCTGGAGCCGCAAGCCTACGAAGCGCTGCGGGCGCAAGGTCGACGCCAAACGCCGAGAGGCGGAAGGGCTGATCGAGGAGCTCAAGAGGCACGATTACCGCCAAGCTCCGCGAAACGCAGGTTCCCGTCCTCCAGATCGACGGCCGGATCAAACGTCTCTACAGCATCAGCCAGAAACTCAAGCGGCAGAAGATCGATCTCGATCAGGTCTCACGACTTCCTCGCGCTGCGCATCGTCACGGAGAGCGTGAAGGACTGCTACGGCGTCGCTCGGCATCATTCATCAGACGTGGTCGCCGGTGCCGGGACGCATCAAGGACTTCATCGCCATGCCGCGTCCGAACGGCTATCAGTCGTTGCACACGTCGGTCATCAGCGAGCACGGGACCCCGTTCGAAGTGCAGATCCGAACGATGGAGATGCACCGAATGGCGGAAGAGGGCATCGCCGCGCACTGGAAGATACAAGGAAGGCCGGGTCGGCGATCAGGGCGACGAGCGGCATTTCCAGTGGATGCGCCAGCTGCTCGAAAATCAGCAGGACCTGCGCGACCCGCAGGAATTCATCCAGAAACCTCAAGATCGAGCTGTATCCGGAGGAGGTCTACGCCTTTACGCCGAAAGGCGCTGGTCAAGGCGTTCCCGCGCGGAGCGACGCCAATCGACTTCGCTTACTCGATTCACACGGACGTCGGTCATCAGTGCGTCGGCGCGCGCGTGAACGGCAAGATGGTGCCTCTGCGCACGCAGCTCAAGAACGGCGACATTGTCGAGATCATCACGCAGACCGGTCACAAGCCCAGTCGAGACTGGCTGAACGTCGTCGTCACCTCCCACGCGCGCTACAAGATCAAAACACCTCATTCGGCTGGAGGAGAAAGCGCGTGCGATCGGAGTCGGACGAAAGCTGTTCGAGAAAGAGGCGCGACGCTACGACCTGAACCTGAGGACCCTTGTCGAGGGTGAGCCATTTTACGAAGACCCTCGCCGAGTTCAACGCTCAGAAGCCGGAGGACCTCTTTGCAGCGTGATCGGCTACGGCAAGGTGGCGTCGAAACAGGTGCTCGTCAAGCTCGTGCCTCCGATGGTCTGAGAGAAAGCCGCCCGAGGGCCCGGTCACCGCCGCCTTCAAGCGCGGAAGGGCACCGGCGAAGAGAAGATCAAGGTTCGTGGTTCGATGACCTGCTCGTGTTCCGCGCGCTGCCGCAACCCCATCCAGCGGCGGAAGATCGTCGGATACATCACACGGGGCAAGGGCGTTTCGGTTCATTCCGCGACCTGTCCAACGTGGTCAATCTCCTCTACGATCCCGAACGGCGTATCGACGTCGAGTGGCAAAGGCACGAGGAGTCGCGCTACACGGTGAAGCTGACCATGGAAGTGGAAGATCGGAAGGGCCTCGCTCGCGGCGGTGAGCGTCGCGTGTCGCCGACATCAACACCAACATCGAGAACATGGAAGCCCACACCGACGAAGATCGGCGTGCCCAGATCGATACGACCGTCGAGATCAGCGCGACCTCAAGCCCTCGAAAAGGTGATCAAGTCTCTGCGTTCTGTCGACGGTGTTCTTGGGGTTGAAAGGGCGGGACGGGCTGGATAGGCGGGAAAGGCAGGAAGGCTTTCCCGCCCACTGTCAGCACGCCGCCATCGCTTCAATTTCGATTCATTCGTCTCGCGGCAGGCGGGCAACTTGACCGTGGCGCGGGCCGGGGTGACGGTTCCGGAAAGCATGTCGCGTAAACCTGATCTCATCGCGGCCGATGTCGTTGAGGTCGGCAAGGAATACGGTCGTGCGAACGACGTTGGCGAATGTTAGACCGGCCGCTTTGAGAATGGCGCCGATGTTATCCAGAACACGACGCGCCTGAACGACCACGTCACCCTCGACGAGGTTCCCTGTTCGGATCGAGCGGATCTGTCCCGCCACGAAGAGAAGGCCGCCAGCGCGAACTGCCTGAGCATGGTCCGACGGCCTTCGGAGCTTCGGAACTCGAAACAGCAGTGATCATGCGATTAGGCGGCTTTGACGACCTTCTTCGACCGCAGGCAGCGCGTGCAGACTCTTGATCCGCCTCACCCCACCCCCAATCATCGCCCGCACGGTTTGCAGGTTTGGCTCGAACCGTCTTGAACTGACGTTATGGGCGTGACTCACCTGACGACCGACGACGGGACTCTTGCCGCAAAGCTCACAACGCTTGGCCATTTGGTACTCTTCTTCGCTCTGTCTGTTGAGCACCGACTGTTGGATCCGGCGCCTGACGGCTGGGAAAGCGGCCCGACCACCAAAGCTACGGACTATCAGATCCCGGGATCCTAGGGAATGATCAAACGCGGCGCGCTATCGTCTGAGCTTGTCTCGCGGTTTTCGAGAGCCCTGACGTTGACGACGCGTCCGGAGCAGATCGATGAATGCGCGCCGGCTGCCGCCGGCGGAGCGGGCCACTTCGCGGGCCGCCGCTTCCACGCGTCGCAACACGACTGCCGAGTCACGCCGCGCGCTTTCACCCCCTTGATCGCTCACTTTGGCAAGCAGTGGTCTAAGCTCGCTGGCCAGCCTCTCGGCCGACAGCGAGTTGGGTCGATGCTCGTAGATTACGCCCCGTGAAGCCGTTTCGAACGTGGCGGCAATGGCTGCTGACGCTTCGGCGACATCGTCGTCAACGAGCGGGTGCAATTCAGGTGGCTCGTAGCGAAGCAGGAACGTGGCGATCAAGAAGAACAGTTGCGATTGCCGTTCGCTGAAATCCTGCATGTAGCCGACCAGCGCGGCCACATCGCGCTGTTGCTGTCGCACTGCAACCGCCGGAGGGTGCTCGAGCGGTGGCGAGATACGCAGTCGCTCGGGCACCGAATCTCAGTCAACCGCTTCGTGCCACAGCAGACTGCACAGATTTGCTCGCGGAGTGCGGGCAGGCCCGACGTGCCTTCCGTTGACCGCAGAGGGGACAGAGCATTGAATCCCGCATGTACAATCACCCTTAAATCAGCTTGGATTCATCGGAACGGCGCTTGCAATGGAAGGAGGCGGACGTTCGGTAGGCCCGAAGGCGCATGAGTATGCGCGAATCGATACCCACCGTGAATCCGCTCGATACATTTCAAAGAGCTCGTCGAGGGCGCACTTGTCAACCAGGGCGTCAGCGCCGGAGAGCTGACTGCCTGGGTACGTCGTCCACTTGCTCGTCGCGTTCCTCCGTCAGTCTTCCGACCACGACATCGAGCCACTTGCGCTCAAGCTCGCCAAAGCCCTGACTCGGGTGGCTCCGAGCAGCGTGCGTCGCTCAAACAGATTGGCGACGTCACGTTGTTCGTTTCCGGATTCTTCTCGATTCTCTGCGCCGCAAACCTGTCGGTGTCGACTACTACGTGAGTGTCGGCGGGTATGCGTACACCCTGAGTCGCCTCGATACCGATTCCCGCTCGGGAGTGTTCGCGGAGCTGGCCGACAAGTTTGTCACGTTCGTGGACGTCCTTTCCGAGGTGAGCGAACGCACTGTCGGCGGTTCGAACGCCGACTCCTCCGGCTCTGACGAAAGTGGCTCACGACTGGCAGCCGGAGGAGCGGCAGTCCCTGGTCGAGGCAGGGAATCGTTCCCAACGCCTCGCTCAGGGGCAGCCGCGTTCAGTAACCAGGCGCGGTCCATTTAACGCATGCCGGGCTTCTGCCGAGTTAGCTGACCCCATTTCCAGCATCTGACCACCCCTTCGGGGCCGTAGATCGACTGCCGCGTCAGGAGGCCAAGTGGTGCCAGAACGAGACAGCCCGACAATTTCGAGCAACACCCGAAGTCGTTCTGTGAACGGCTAGTGCCAATTTTGTAATCGTTCGAACCGGTTCGGCACACGTGGCGTCTAACGCTGTGAACGATGAGAGAGGCTGAGCAGAGTTGAATGCGCCAGACAAAATCGTTTAGATAGAGTGTTTATGAAGGCAAACGGATTCTGGACGAAGGTTGCGATGGCGCCAGGGGCCCTGATTGCCTGTCGCAGAAGCCGTGAAGTTGCTTTCAATAATGGGCAGTTTGAAAATAGGGTCAACGGCCATGTCTGGCAGAACAGTTGCATAGCGGTTGCGCGATGAAGGCGCGCCCACTAAGGGCAGACAAGGGGCGGTTATGGCGGTTACGAAGGAAACCAAAAGGCCGACGGAGCCAAGATGGCTCGGTCGCGCTATACCGAGCTCAAAAAGATGCTTGTAGAGCGCCGGTCGGAACTGCGGGCAGAGGTCCAGGACAAGATGCGCGACGTCCGGGCCGAGGGCGTGGGGCGGCAAGCAGAACGAGGTCTTCGACGCCGTCGAGAGTTCGGAGGCCGACATCCAGGAAGACATCGAGCTCGCGCTCATCCAGATGAAGTCCGAGACGCTCAACAAGGTCGACGACGCGCTTGAAGCGGCTCGAGCAGGGCGACTACGGCAACTGCTTCGACTGCGGCGAGGAAATCGCCGAGAAGCGCCTGCGTGCGCTGCCCTTCGCCGTCCGCTGCAAGGACTGCGAGGAGGCCAGGGAGAATCGCCGAGCAGCGTGAGCGTCATCTGGCTACGACGCGGCGCCCGGCGTCGTCTCTGTTCCTCGACATGTAAACAGTCCCGGCGTCCTGTTCATGGGCTCCGCCGATGGCGGAGCCCGTCCTTCCAGCGCATCCCAGCACGATCGGCTCGCAGTCGACGAGCGACGGTCGATTCACGACCGATTTCGGACCGCGCGTCCCTATAATGAGGTCGCCATGAGCGACGAGCTCGAGAACCTCAAGTCCGAGGACCTGTCGGACGCCGATCGGCCGCTCGTCGATTCCGCCCGAGCTGCCGATCCTCCCGCTGCGGGACACGGTCCTCTTTCCGAATTCGTTCATGCCGCTGGCCGTGGCGCGCGCAGAGCTCGGTCCGCCTGATCGACGATGCGATCGCGAACGGCAAGCTGATCGCGCGTGTTCACGCAGCGCGATGCGTCGGTCGAAGAGCCGCTGCAGGCCGATCTGTACACGGTCGGCACCGCCACGCACATCCACAAGATGTTCAAGCTGCCGGATGGCAGCCTGCGCCTGATCGTCCAGGGCCTGGCGCGGCTGACGCTCGACGAAGTCGGTCGCCGACGCAGCCCTACCTGCGGGCGCGCGTGCACGGCCGCCGTCGAAGACACGGCAACGACGCGCGACCGGCTCGAGATCGACGCGCTCGCGCGCAACATCAAGACGAACTTCCAGCAGGTTGTCTCGCTCTCGCCGCTGCTCGTCCGACGACCTGCAGACGCTGGCCGACCAACATCGCCGGAGCCGGGCCGCCTGGCCGACTTCATCGCGTCCTCGCTGTCCACCATCAGCACGGCGGTGAAGCAGGAGGTGCTCGAGACGCTCGACATCCGCGCGCGAATGGACAACCTGAACCGAATCCTCATCAAGGAGCTCGAGGTCCTCGAGCTCGGATCGAAGATTCAGTCGCAGGTGCAGTCCGAAGTCGGCAAGAACCAGCGCGAGTATTTCCTGCGCGAGCAGATGAAGGCGATTCAGAAAGAGCTCGGCGAGGGCGACGATCAGACGAAGGAAATCGAGGAGCTCGCCGAGAAGATCGAAGCGGCGGGCATGCCCGAGCTGGTCAAGAAAGAGGCGCTCCGGGAGCTCGATCGGCTGTCCAAGATGCCGGTCGCCGCGGCCGAGTACACCGTTTCGCGGACCTACCTCGATTGGCTCGTTGCGCTGCCCTGGAACAAAGCGCACCGACGAAGTGATCGATCTGCCGCTTACCAAGAGCGTTCTCGACGCGGATCACTCGGGTCTCGAGAAGGCGAAGGACCGCATCCTCGAATACCTCGGCGGTCCGTAAGCTGAATCCGAGACGTCAAAGGCCCGATCCTTTGCTTCGTAGGGCCGCCTGGCGTCGGAAGAACGTCGCTCGCGCGATCGATCGCCCAGTCGCTCGGCCGGAAGTTCGTGCGCGTGTCGCTGGGCGGCATGCGGGACGAAGCAGAAATCCGGGGCATCGACGGACCTACATCGGAGCGCTGCCGGGCCAGATCATCCAGGGCCTGCGGCGGGCAGAGTCGAAGAATCCGGTATTCATCCTCGACGAGATCGACAAGCTCGGGTCCGACTTTCGCGGCGATCCTTCGTCGGCGCTGCTCGAAGTGCTCGACCCCGAAGCAGAACAACACCTTCCGGGACCATTATCTCGACGTCCCGTTCGACCTATCGGAGGTCCTCTTCATCACGACCGCGAACATCCTCGACCCGGTTCCGCCGGCGCTCAAGGATCGCATGGAGGTCCTCGAAATCGCCGGCTACACCGAGGAAGAGAAGCTGAAGATCGCGACCGATCACCTGGTCGACAAGCAGGTGAAGAACCACGGACTGACTGCGGATTACATCCGCTTCACTCCCGACGCGCTTCGGCAGGTGATTCGCGGCTACACACGCGAGGCTGGGGTGCAGAAATCTCGAGCGCGAGATTGGCGCGCTCTGCCGCAAGGTCGCACGCCGCCGCGCCGAAGGCAACGAAACGCCCATCGAAATCACACCCGGATGTCGTCGTAGAGATGCTGGGCGCTCCGAGGTTTCTCGATGAGGAAATGGAGGAGCGCACCAAGAACCCCGGTGTGGCGATCGGGCTCGCGTGGACGCCCGCGGGCGGCGAAGTGCTTTTCATCGAAGCATCCCGCATGGCCGGAACCGGTTCGCTCACCCTGACCGGGCAGCTTGGGTGACGTCATGAAGGAATCGGCCCGCGCCGCTCTTTCCTGGCTTCGTGCCCACGCCAAGCGAGTACGGCATCGATCCCGATTTCTTCAAGAACGCCGAGATGCACGTGCACGTCCCGTCGGGCGCGATCCCCAAAGACGGGCCTTCCGCGGGTGTGACGATGGCCACGGCCATGGCGTCGGAGCTGACCGGCCGCCAGGTGCGCGGCGACATCGCCATGACGGGCGAGATCACTCTGTCCGGCCGCGTGCTGCCTGTCGGCGGCATCAAAGAGAAGGTGCTGGCCGCCCGCCGCGTCGGTATCCGGGAAGTCATCCTGCCGCGGCAGAACGCAAAGAATGTGAACGAAGATTTGACGCCCGAGCTTCGGGACGAACATGACCGTCCACCTCGTCTCGACGATCGATGAAGTGCTGGCCCTGGCTCTCGTGCCCTTGGCCTCCGACATTCGAGCGCCTGAGGTCAAACGAAAGCGTGATGAAGGGAAGGGCGACGTGAAAGGCGGTAGAACGCACTCGCCGCAATCGCCGCGCGTAATCAGGATTCGCCGGATCCAGCCTGACGTGCTGTCTTGACTCTTCGCGACCGACTGCTCGATGCGCGTGATTCACTCGCCGCGCTACGAAGTCGATCTCGGTCCCCACGTTTTTCCAACTCGAAAGTACGGCCTGGTTCATCGGCAGCTGCTCGATTCGCGGCTGCTCGGTCCGTCTCGCTTCGTCGAACCGGCGCCGGCGACGTGGGAGGAGCTGGCCCGAGTGCACACAACAGAGCTACCTGGCCAAGGTCCGAGACGGGAGCTTTACCCCTGAGGAGCTGGCGACTCTCGAGCTGCCGTGGTCGGCCGGGATCGTGGAAGGATTCCGCACGATGACCGGCGGGACCGCAACGGCCGCAGCAATGGTGCTGCGGCTTCGATCGCGATTCTGAGCCGTCGAGCAACAAGGTCGGCGAACGGCGGGATGGGTCGGACTCGAGGATTGTCTGCCATATCGGGGGCGGCCTCCATCACGCGTTTGCGAATCATGGCGAAGGTTCTGCCTTCTTCAACGATGTGGCAGTCGCGGTCCGCCTTCTGCAGGCATCCGGACTGCAGCGCTTCGCCATCGTCGACCTGGACGTCCATCATGGAAACGGGACGGCGTTCATCTTCGAATCCGATCCGCGCGTGTTCACCTTCTCGATGCATCAACAGCTGAATTACCCGATGTGGAAGCCGCGGGGTTCCCTTGACATCGGCTTGGCCAACGGCACGAGTGACGAGCAAGTACCTCCACCATCTTGAAGAGAGCCTGCCGAAAGTATTAGGCAGCGATCCCGCAATGTGTCTTCTATCTCGCCGGAGCGGATCCCTACGAAGACGACCAACTCCGGCGGACTGCGGCTGACGAGGCGGCTTGCGCCGCCGCGACCGGCTGGTCATCGAAGCCGTGGACGAGCCGGTGTCCCTTGGTGATTACCTTGGCCGGCGGCTATGCGAGGCAGCTTGAGGACACCGTTGCCATTCATGTGTAGCCACGATTGAGGAAGCGATAAGACTCGAGGCTGGGAGCTAGGGGCTGGAGATTGCCAGGGACTCGGGTTCGCAGTGCCCAGTCCCGAGCCCCTAGATCAGCGTGAGCCGCACGCCGTCTTCAGGTCGATGATGTCGCCGCGTTCCGCCATCGCCTTGGCTTCTGCGATCGAAAACACCCGCGACTCGATGTCTTCGTCCTCGTCGGGCTTGTGCGGAGAGTCCGGAGGGGGCCGCCGAAAATCCGACACACGGAAGTAGATCAGCTCCTCGTCACAAAAGCCCGGCGCCGGAAAGGAGTCCTCTGATGCGGTCGACCCGCCCGGGGACGAGCGCGATTTCTCTTCGCATTCTCGAGCGGCTGCCGACTCCGCCGACTCCCCTCATCGAGGCTGCCCCGCCGGAAGTTCTGCGGTCTTGCGCCGAATGCTGTGACGGTATTGCCGAACGAGGATCACATGCTCGTCATCATGCATCGTCAACAGCACGACGGACGGCCGATGGCGGACGGTTTCGACTTTGATACTGGCGTCCGTTGGGGCCGGGAATTGTTTCCACATCAACCGAGAACACGCGGCCGGTATAGGCGATCGCCATCGCACTCTCCTCACGTCAAAAGATCGGTCCACTTTGGTCGGGCGTCCTTTGTGTCCATTGTGGTTGATCGATACGGCCAGTGGACTTGCCGATTGCCGCCGAATTCATTTGTGCGTGCTGAGCGAGTCCAGCACTTGCTGAAGGTCGTCTGGAAGCGGGCTCGTGAATTCCATGCGCCGATGATCGGAAGGATGTTTGAACGCCAGGCGGGCCGCATGAAGGAACGGCCGCTCGAGATGTGACACGGCCCTGAGGTCGCCGGGAACGTGACGACGCACGCCGCCGTAGAGCGGGTCGCCGACAATCGGATGGCCGATTGCGCTCAGGTGAACGCGAATCTGGTGCGTTCGACCCGTGTGAACCGCTACACTGAGCGAGCGTCAACGCCGGATTCAAGCGCTCGGCGCGAGTGGATCTCGGTCACGGCCTCGCGACTCCGGCGAGCGCGTGCCGACATCTTTTCCGGTTCGCCGGGATCGCGCCCGATTGGCTGCGTCGATTCGACGGCCTGCCTGCACCTCTCCCCACACCAACGCGATGTATTCCTTTTCCGACCTCGCGCTCGCGAAATTGGCGGGCCAGTCTTCATGGCCGCGTCGTGCTTGGCGACGACCATCAGCCCTGATGTGCCGCGGTCGAGCCGATGCACGATGCCGGGACGCTTTCGCCGCCAATGCCGCTGAGATCGTTGAGGTGGTGCAGAAGGGCGTTGACTGAGCGTGCCGCGCGGCATGGCCTGCTGCCGGATGGACGACCATACCTGCGGGTTTGTCGACCACCGCAATGTCGCGGTCTTGATAGAGAATCGGCAGCGCCAGCTCTTCGGGCTCGGGCTCTCTCGACAGGGTCCAGAATCGCGAGCGAAACCTGCTGACCGACCTTGACCGGTTGATTCGGCTTGGCTGGCCGTCCGGAGATCTGCACGTGGCCTTCCTTGATCAGCCGCTGGACCCACGATCGCGACCGGTTGGGCAGAATCGAGACCAGAAACCGATCCAGTCGGGCGCCGTCGCTGTACCTCCGGGACCGAGAAGGTGTGTTGCGCCATCGCCAAACCGGACGTATCAGGCCGCCAGTTGTGCGAGCGGTCTTCGGTGTCGGTGCTTCGCCACGGCCGAGATACACGAGCATGATGACCGCGAGCGGTGCGAGAAGGATGGAGATGAACTGCGGACGTCGAGAAGATGAAGACCGTTCCGCGCGGGTCGCCGCGAAACATCTCTGATGATCGTAGCGCGAGATGGCGTAGAGCAGGATGTAGAGCCAGAACGTCCGTCCGGCGAACGGCTTCCCCGCTTTCGGTCAGCAGCAGAACGACGAGGATCAGCAGTTCGGCGCCGGCTTCGCACAAGCTGTGTGGGATGCAGTGGAACGTCGAGCGGCGTGCCCACGTTCGCCGCGGCAAAGAGTCCGTGGAACGGTGATGGCCCACGGCAGGCTCGACGGCTTTCCGTAACAGCAGCCCGCGAAAAGCATCCGAACCGGCCGATCGCGTGGCCGAGCGCGATCCCCGGCGCGAATACATCGCACGTCGTCCACAGCGGCAGGCCTTTGCGACGGATATACGTCAGGGCAACCGCTCACAGCGAATATCAGGCCCCCGTAGAAGACGCCGCCCGAGCGCGCCAGCGTCAGCAGCTCGCGCGGATCGTTTCGAAAGCGGCATTGAAGTCTGTGACGAGCAACAGGACTTTCGCGCCGATCAGGCGCGCTGATGATGATGTAGATGCCGAGGTCGAGAATGCGGGCCGCATCGAGCTTACGGGCTTCGCGCGCACCATGGCCAGCTTGAGGCCGAGCAGATAGGCCGCGGCCAGCAGCACGCCGTAGGAGTAGATCGTAAGTGGTCCGAGCTCAATCAGTCTTGGATACACGCGCACCAGCCCCGAGCGTGTCGAGAATCATGACTACGACGCCAATCGTGATTGCAGAGTCGGCTACGTTGAATGCCCAGAAGTGATGTGTCCGCCAGTAGACGTCGACGAAATCCACCACCGATCCGGCAACGATCCGGTCCACCAGGTTGCCGGCGGCACCGCCGATGATCAAGGCGAAAGCCGTAGCGTGCCACGAGCTGATGATGGGCCAGGCTCGCGGCGTACAACCCCACACGCCGATGAGCGCGGACGTCTGAACGATGGCGATGACCACCGTCTTGAACGCGAAGTCCGCGGTATTCAATATGCCAAACGCCGCACCCGGATTGAGAACATGCGTGAGGTTCAACAGCCCGGGTATGACCGTTACGCTCGAATACAGTGGGATGGTCGACTGCGGATGGATCGCTTTCGTCAACTGATCGAATGCGACGATGAGGATCGGTAACCACAGCTCGAGGCGTCGGCTCCGCAGCACCGTCGGCGCGTCGATGCCATCGGTCACGACAGCCGGTGCTTCGGTTAGAGGATCAGCCATCTATGTTTCGGCCAGGGCATCCCGGCAGCGCTCGCATAAGCCCAGCCCAGGCGGGTTCGTTGGACACTTTGTTGACGTATCGCCAACACCGCTCGCATTTCACACCAGCCGCACGCTCGATTGTTATCCGAGGCGAAGACGCGGTCGAGTCTCCGTCCCCGACGGCCTCCAGCCTGCAGCTCGACCTCGGAAACGATGAAGAGCATGGGCAGATGGACGGCATGGCGCTCGAGGAATGCCAGGTCAGAAGGTCCTGCGGACAAGATTACCTTGGCCTGCAACGAGCTGCCGATCCGCTTGTCTTTACGTAGCGGTTCGATCTCGGCAAGTACACGCTCGCGAATCGAGATGAGCCGATTCCAGCGCTCGACGAGCTCCGCATCGGTGGTGCTTGTCAGACGCTGGGCGGCGTCAGGAAACACCGCGATGATGAACCGACTGCTCTCGTTCACAGGGAAGAAACTGCCCACACTTCGTCCGCCGTGAACGAGAGGATTGGCGCGAGCAGCCGCGTCAGGCCGTCCGCCATCAGATACATTGCCGTCTGCGCCGATCTGCGCTCCGCCGCCCGCGCCGCAAATGTATAGAGACAGTCTTTGAAACGTCGAGGTAGAAGGCGCTCCAAGTCGACGGTCAGGAACCTGTTGACGGATTGAAAAATCGTGGAGTAGTCGCACTCGTCATACGCACGCAGGATGCGCTGTGCAACCTCGGCGTAGCGGGCGAGGATGTATCGGTCCACCTCCTCGAGACGCTCCGAATCCACGAGATCGTGCTCGGATCGAAGTCGTCATGGTTCGCCAAAAGATAACGCAGGCGGTTCCGAATGTTCTTATGCGCCTCGACGACGCGCGAGAGGATCTCGTTGCTGAGGCGGATCTCCTGCGAGTATTCACTCGACGAAACCCACAGTCTCAAGATGTCGGCGCCGCTTTCTTTCAGGACGTCGGCCGGTTCAATGGAGTTGCCGAGCGACTTCGACATCTTCCGGCCATCTTCGGCGACGACGAACCCGTTGGTGACGACCTCACGATAAGGGGCGCGTCCCGCGCGTGCCAAGGCCGACCAGCAGCGAACTCTGGAACCAGCCGCGATGTTGATCAGTTCCTTCGAGATAGATGTCGGCCGGCCACGTCAGCTCTGGCCGAACCGAGAGCACCGCTTCGTGGCTCGATCCGGAATCGAACCAGACGTCGAGAATGTTCATCTCGCGCTCGAAGGAAGTAGCCGCCGCACGACGGACACGCCATCCCCACGGGATGAAGTCTTCCGTTGGCCGCTCGTACCAGGCGTCGGCGCCGTAGGCCTCGAATACCTTGGCCGCCTGCTCGACGAGAGCCGGCGTCAGGATCGCCTCGCCGCACGCCGTGCAATCGACGCGCAGGAATCGGCACGCCCCACGCACGCTGGCGCGACACGCACCAGTCGGGGCGATTCGCGATCATGTTGTAGATGCGATCGTGACCCCAGGCAGGGATCCACTTCACCCGGTGATCGACATACTCGAGCGCCGCCTCCCGCAGCGTCCATCGCCGCTCCTCAGCGGTTGCCTGGCCCTGAGCCCGCAGCCCGCAGCTGAGCGATGACCGGCTCGCCGTCCATTCGGATGTAACCACTGAGACGTCGCCAGGAAAATGACCGGGTTGTGGCAGCGCCAGCAGTGCGGTACTGATGTTGGAACGACGCCCGATGCCACAGCCGGCCGCGCGCCTGCAACGGCCTCTTCAACCTTCGGATTCGCGTCGAAGACTCTCATTCCGCCGAAAAGCTCGACCGAATCGAGGAAATGACCAGCCAGGTCCGATCGGCGCATAGATTTCCAGCCCGTATTTCATTCCGGTGTTGAAATCGTCGGCGCCATGGCCAGGGCTGTGTGAACCGCGCCCGTCCCGGCATCGAAGCGTGACGTATTCTCCGAGCACTCCCTTCGAGTCGCGCTCGTAGATCGGGTGGCGAAAGCGGATGCCCTCCAGTTGCACGCCTTTGAATCGGGCGACCGGGCGATCGAAGGCGCGGCCGACAACCTGACCGACCGTCGGCGCCAGCGCTTCGGCAACGATGACCGCGCGTCCGTCCACGTCGTAGGCGGCGTAATCGAACTCGGGATGGAACGCGACGGCCAGGTTCGACGGAATCGTCCAGGGCGTCGTCGTCCAGATGAGGACCGAGACGTCGCGCCCAGCCAGCTCGGGGATGCGTTCCGCGAGAACCGAGCGCGAGCGTCGGATGCAACCGGAACTCGACGTAGATCGAAGGCGATGTGTGGTCCTCGTACTCGACCTCGGCTTCCGCGAGTGCGGTGCGGCAATGAATGCACCAGTGAACCGGTTTCTTGCCTTTGTAGACCAGTCGCTGCTCGACGAATCGACCGAACGCGCGCGCAATCGCCGCCTGGTACTTGAAGGCCATGGTCAGGTACGGCGGCGTCCCAGGTACCGAGGATTCCGAGTCGCTGAAACTGCTCGGTCATGGCACCGATGAAGCGCTCGGCGTAAGCGCGGCACGCTCGGCAGAAGTCGGCCGTCGACATCTTCCGCTTCTGCCGGCCCAAGCTCGCGGTCCACCTGCAGCTCGATCGGCAGTCCATGACAGTCGTAGCCCACCACGTACGGTGCGTCGAATCCCGCCATCGACCTCGACTTGACGACGATGTCTTTCAGGATCTTGTTGAGCGCCGTTCCGATGTGGATGTTGCCGTTCGCATAGGGAGGGCCGTCATGGAGGATGAATTTCGGCGCGCTTTGACGTCTTTCGCGGATCTTCTCGTACAGGTCGATCCCGGCCCAGCGTGCGAGCGCGAGGGGTTCGCTCGCCGGCAGGTTCGCTTTCATCGAAAGGCGGTGCGCGGCAGATTGACGGTATCTTTCCACTCAGGCATGAGTATCCGACGATTTTATAATGAACTGTCGATCCGTTCGGGCAACTGCGTTACCGAGCGTGTGAAGTCGACCATGGTGGAGCCGCTGAACCGTGATTGAGGAAACCCGGCTGAACCGCCCTCCCGCGTGTGACCACGCTCGACAATGGCCTGAAGGTCCTCGTTCGAGGAAGATCACACCGCGCCACTGGCCTCAGTGTGGTGTTGGTACAAGGTTGGGTCCAAGGACGAGCGCCCCGGCCTCACAGGTGTCTCGCACTGGTGCGAGCACATGAACTTCAAGGGCACGACGAACATTCCGCGAGATCAGGTCAAGGGCATCATCGAGCAGTTCGGTGGCAGCCTGGAACGGCTACACCTGGATCGATCAGACGACGTATCTCGAGACCGCGACTCGCGATGCGCTCGATCGCATGTTGTTCATCGAATCCGAGCGCATGGCGAGCTGCCTCTATCATCCCGACGATTGCGAATCCGAGCGCACGGTGATCATTTCCGAGTTGCAAGGCGGTGAGAACGATCCCGACCAGCTCCTCGATCAGGAGTTGACGGCGACGGCATTCAAGGCGCATCCGTATCGTCATCCGACCATCGGTTGGCTATCGGACCTGCAAACCATGAGTCGGGACGATCTCTACAGCTACTATCGCCGCTACTACGTGCCGAACAACGCCACGCTCGTCGTCGTGGGCGACGTGGAAACCGAGCAGACGTTGCGGCAGGTCGAGCACCACTTTGGCAAAATCGCTCCTGGGGCAGCGCCGCCGCGCGTGCGGACCGTCGAGCCCGACCAGATCGGCGAGCGACGTCTCACGATTTGCAAAGAAGGAACGACCGGCTACATCAAGACGGCCTACCACGCTCCAGCCGTCGCCAATTCGGACCTTTGTCTCGCTGCTGGTTCTGGACGCCGCGCTGACTGGTGCGAAAGGCCTGAATCTGTGGTCCAGCTTTCGCGTGCCTCCTCCTCAACGCAGCGTGCGGCTGTATCGCGCGCTCGTTGACACAGGCCTCGCCGCGCAGGTGAACGGCGCCCTGTTGCCTACCGAGCACCCCTTTCTGTATACGATTTCGGCGACCGCGACCGAAGGCACGTCTCTTTCAACTGTCGAATCCGCCTTGCTCGAGGAGCTGGAGCGCGTTCGAACGCACGGAATCACAGAGGCGGAACTGTCAAAGCCAAACGGCAGCTGAAGGCGCGCCTGGTCTTCGACAACGACAGCATCACCAACATTGCTCATCAGCTTGGGTTCTTCGAGACAATTGAGCAGCCTGGACGCCTTTCTCGAGATGCCGTCACGAATTGCGGCGGCGACACTGGATGGCGTCGCCGCTGCCGCCCGAGCAGTTCTGAGCTCATCGAACCGGACAATCGGGTGGTTCGATCCGCTGCGGAACGAAACCTAGACTCGAGCCTTGAGCCTTCACCTATCCGGTCAGGCCTCTCGCCGTTCCGCACCACTCTTTCCAACGGCGTCGTCGTTATCGCGAAGGAGACTCCGGGCGATTCCGGCGGTTACCATCAATCTGTCGATACGTGTTGGCTCGGTTTGCGATCCGGTCGATGCACCAGGCGCCGTCTACCTGATGTCTCGGGTTCTCGACCGCGGCACAACCCGGCGCAGCGCCGGTGACATCGCCGAGGATCTCGACACGCGCGGCATTACGCTGACCATCGTGGTGACACGCCAGGCGATGTCGCTCGTCTGTACGTGTTTGTCGGAGGACTTCGACGAGGTTTTGGCGCTGTTGGGCGATGTCGTCATGTCGCCCTCGTTTCCGGATGATGAGATCGCCACTCGAAAGACCGAAGTTGTCACGAGCATTCGTCAGGATGAAGACAATCCGGCAGTTCGTGCGGTCGAATCGTTGATGGCTCTTCTTTATCTGGGCAACCACCCGTACGGAAGGCGACTCAAAGGCACCGCCGACATCGTGAGTGGCCTGACCCGTGAGCAGCTCGTCCGCCTGCACGCCCAGCGCTTGCTCCTGGCGAGTTGAGCGTCGTCGTCGTGGGCGACGTTTCAGTCGACCGTGCGTCGCGAACCGCGGATCAGGTGTTTGGCGGCTGGCGCCTGCATAGGCCTCCTCCTGTCGATCTGCCGCGAGTCGAGTCGGTTGCGAGAAGGCAGCGGTTGGTCATTCCGATGATGAACAAAGCCCAGGCCGACGTCGCCTACGGCTTCAGGGCAGTTGCCCGTCGCGACCCTGCGTATCATGCGTTTTGGCTCATGAACCACGTCCTGGGGCAGTACTCGATGGGTGGGCGGCTCGGCGACAGCATCCGCGAACGGCAGGGGATGGCGTACACGTGTTCAGCAGCCTCGACGCCAACGTGGTCGAGGGGCCGCTGACCATTCGCGCGGGGGTCAGTGCCGCAAACGTGGACCGCGCGGTGGCGTCGATTGACGAAGAAGTGACTCGGCTGCTTCGCGACGGCGTCACCGTGAAAGAGCTGAATGAGTCAAGACAGTACTGGTCGGATCGCTGCCGAGGGCCCTCGAGACCAGCAGCGGAATTGCGACCTTTCTTCAAACCGTGGAGTTTTTCGACTTAGGCCTCGACTACGACGCCCGGCTGCCGGATCTTCTGCAGGCCGTCACCGTCGATGATGTACATGCGGCCGCGAAGCGAGTCCTGGATCCCGATCGTGCCGCCATCGTGATTGCGGGCCCTTATCAGGGCTAGCAAGGGACCAAACTCGTACACCACTGCGGTGGAGAGTTGGTTACTGCGCTCTCAGCAGACGGATGCTGCCGTTGACCGTCGAAATATCGAGCGGTCGTGTCCCGCTGCCGATCGTTCCGCGCAGCCGGCGCGGGTTCGCAGTGCTGCTGATCACCGATACAGGAAGTCGGATGTGAGCGTGCCATTCACACATCTCAGCGCGCAATTCGGCGGCAAGGGCGCTGGGCAGAGTGAGCGTGATGCTCCCATTCACGGTCTTGAAGCTCGCGCCATCGGGCCAGTCCGCTCGACCCATCGTGATGTTCATCGACCCGTTGACGGTCTTGGCGACGGCGAGGCCGGTCGTCGTGAGGCGGATCGAGCCGTTCACGGTGCGAGCGTCGGCGTCGCCGTCGGAGCGATTCGCCACTCACCTCGCCGTTCACGGTCCGCCCGATGAACCCAATGCCGTCAGGAACGCGTACGTCGAAATGCACGACCGTGTCGTTGTCCTTGTTGTTGAGTCGACCACCGTCTCCCGGCTGGCACCGATTCGGGTCGCCGCCGGAAGGTGTTGGATAGACGGCGCAGATGGTGACGCCCCTGGCGTGTTGCACGACTTCAATGCGAACGTCGTCCGGGTTGCTGCGGCGTGCCGATCGTGCTGCCGCCACCTCGACCTCGCCTGATGTCGATGGGGTGGCACGAACGTCGCCGTTGATCCCTTTGATTTCGATGGTCTGCCCGACCGAGAGATGCCCCGCCACTGAAAATCCTGCTGCGCCGAAGCCGGATTGGCGGCCGACAAGCACAAGGCCAATCCGGTCGCGACACCGTCAATCCACTTCGAGCGCATCAGACACCTCCAAATACCACGGTTAGACGAGGTCGGCAGGCGAAGCGTTGGTGGCATGGGTAGCGGTGCGGTTCGAGATGGCAGGTGGCGGATGGCTGAGGCGGACTACACTGTTTTGTCAGCTATCGGCACATGAACCGCGACAGGACTCTGACCGGACGAACGATTCTCGTGACCGGAGCGACGAGCGGCCTTGGTCTGGCCCACGGCCGAGGCGCTGGCCCGTATGGGCGCCGCGGTCATCGTTCATGGCCGCAACGCCGACAAGGCCAAACAGCGCGGTTTACCGGCTTAGTGCGGGCGACCGGAAATCAGCAGGTCTCTTTCGTCCAGGCCGATTTCGCTTCGCTCGCTGATGTCCGGCGACTGGCGAAGGATCTCAATGAGCGGTTGCCGCGACTTGACGTTCTGATCAACAACGCCGGCACGGCCGTCGTCGGCCGGCCCATGACCGTGACCGGTGACGGATACGAGATGACGTTTGCAGTGAATCACCTCGCGCCATTTCTGCTGACCAACCTGCTGCTCGAAAAGATCAAGAAGAGCGCGCCCGCGCGTATTGTCGTGGTCGCGTCGGAGGCACATCGTAACGTGAAGCTCGACCTCGAGGATCTGATGGGAGAGCGTGGCGGCGTAGGATTCAGGGCTTATTCACGGTCGAAGCTTGCGAACATCTTGTTCACACGCTCTTTGGCAAAGCGGCTCCAGGGCAGCGGCGTAACCATCAATGCCGTTCATCCAGGGGTCGTCCATACAGGGCTCCTGTCTGCGAGCACACGCCCTACAAGCTGATTATGATCATGGGCGGCTGGTTGATGAGATCACCGCAACAAGGAGCGAGGACGAGCGTCTACTTGGCGTCTTCGCCTCAGAAGTCGAAGGCCGAAGCGGCGGTTACTATGCGAACTGCAGGCTGACCGAGCCTACGGCTGAAGCCCGAGACGACCTCTTAGGTGAACGTCTCTGGCAGTTGAGCGCAAAGCTCGGCGGCCTCTCATAGTGTTCCTCGACTCCGGTGGCCACGAAAGCTGTCTTCTTCGACGTCGACTTCACACTGATTTATCCCGGGCCAATCTTCCAGGGAAGGGTATCGCTCGTTCTGCGAGCGATTTGGCATCCAGATAGACGAGACGAAATTTGGTGCGGCTGTCGCCGCTGCCGCCGCGCTGCTCGACGGTCTCGACGACACGAAATATGACGACGAGATTTTTCGTAGCCTACACACGGCGGATTATCGAGCACATGGGCGGCCGGGGAGCGGGCCTGGATCCCTGCGCCCGCGAGATCTATCGTGAATGGGCGGCGTGTCACCACTTCGAGCTGTGACGACGAGGTCCGCGCGGTGCTACAGGAGCTGGCCTCGGCCGGCATTCGGATTGGGCTGATCTCCAATTCGCATCGCTGTCTGGCGTCGTTCCAGTCCCATTTCGAGCTCCAGGAATTTGTGACGGCGACTGTGTCGTCTTCCGACCATGGCCTCATGAAGCCGCATCCGAGCATCTTCCGAGGCGGCGCTGCAGCTGGTTAACGTCGAGGCGGCAGACGCGATCATGGTTGGGGATCAGCGTGCGCCAGGACGTCGAAGGTGCCTTGCGGGCAGGTATGCGCGCCGTGCTGCTTCATCGGGGTCCCGAGGCACATCCGGAGCTGCCCCAGCTTACCGAGCGAGGAGTCGCTGCCATTGGCTCTCCTGCGCGAGTTACCCGGGCTCATCTTCTCGTGATCGTTTATCAGGGACTGGATCTGCTTCAGCCTGGCGGCCAATGCATGGTCCGGCCACCGAGTAGATGCAGATGGATGTGGAACACCGTTTGTCCTGCATCGCGGTTCGTATTGAAAACGGTCCGGAAGCCGCCGTCGGAGATCCCGCGTTCCCGGGCAATGGCTGCAGCCCGCCGCACCATCTCGCCGACCAGCCCATCGTCTTCCCCGCTCAGGTCGTTCAACGAGGCGATGTGACGCTTGGGCACGACGAGAGCGATGCGTGGGTGCCTGTGGGTTGATGTCGTTGAAGGCCAGCCAGCCGTGCGTCTTCATACGAGTGGAGCCCGGGATCTCTCGATTGATGATCTTGCAGAAGAGGCAATTGGACATAGCGTCTGAAAGCTGATAGCTGATCTACGTTCTTCTCGCGATGGCGTAATGCTGCGATTCCTTGCAAATCGCGACATAGCCCGATAAATGTCAGTCCCTCCGTCTTCTCAATCAACTCTTCGACGACGACCTCTTGTCCGAAGCCGAACTCGAACATCAAATACCCTTGATGCCGGAGCCGACCGACCGCCTGGCCGACGAGCGTGGCGACGATGTCCATGCCCGTTTCACCTCCAAAAAGTGCGACGGGGGTCTCGAAGTCGCGCAACCTCTGGTTCGCAGCGCCGGGCGGTCGACAGTCCGAACGTACGGCGGGTTGCCCACAATCAGGTCGAATGTGCCGTCCACGCCGTCGAGAACGTTGGTGCGGATGAAACGGATTCGACCGTCCAGACGGTGGCGTTCGCTGTTTCGCCGCGCGACGTCCGAGTGCGCCCTGCGAAATGTCAGTCGCCACTACGGTTGCGTGGGGCAGCTCGGCCGCGAGCGCTACCGCCAAGCAACCGCTGCCAGTGCACGCGTCAGCGACAGCGAGGGGTCGAGTCCGGTCCGCGAACCGTTCCAACGCGCGCTTCGACAATGAGCTCGGTTTCGGGTCGAGGGATGAGTATGCGCCGGAGACACATCGAGCGACAGACCCCAGAATTCCTGTTGTCCAGTAATGTAGGCGACCGGCTCGCGCGCGGCCCCGTCGGGCAACGAGCGAGTCGTAATGTTCGGCAAACGTGGAGGACTCCAGTTGGTTCGCTGAGACGAGAATAGCGAGCGGCGTCCCAACCGAGCGCGTGTTCAGCAACGCGCGAGCGCTGAGCTCGGCCTCGACGGCGCCGATTCCGGCCTCTCGCAGCGCCTGCCGGGCAGCCGCGACATGTTCGAAGATCGTGGGCATCAGCGGTCGTGTGAGGCAGGGTAGTCTGGAGCCACCGGCCACATCAGCCCTTACCGAGACTGCCGTCGCGTCCTTGAGTTTTTCTGACTGGAAGTAAGAGCCCACGGTGTCGAGCAGCTCGGCCAAATCGCCGTTGAGCACTTCGACCAGTCGGTGCGTCGTGAAGTTGATCCGGTGGTCGGTGATGCGGTTGTCGCGGAAATTGTGCAGTCCGGATCTTTTCCGATCGTTCTCCCGTTCCAACCTGGCTGCGGCGATCCTTGGCGATGGCTTCCTGCTGCTTGCGCAGCTCCATTCTCGTACAGCCGGGAGCGAAGCACCTTCATCGCTTTCGCGCGGTTCTTGATCTGCGACTTCTCGTCCTGCTGCGAGACGACGAGACCGGTGGGTATGTGCGTGAGGCGCACCGCCGAATAAGTCGTATTGACGCTTTGGCCGCCGGGTCCACTCGAGCAGAACGTGTCGATTCTGAGATCCTTCTCGTTGATTTGGATATCCACCTCTTCGGCTTCCGGCAGGACGGCGACCGTGACCGTCGACGTGTGGATTCGGCCGCTCGCTTCCGTTGCCGGGACGCGCTGTACTCGGTGGACGCCGCTTTCGTACTCAGTTTGCTGCATGACGCCTCGCCCTTCGATCGTCGCGATCACCTCTTTCAACCCGCCGACGCCTGTTTCGTTGCTCGACAACACCTCGATCCGCCACCCTTGGCGCCCCGCGAACTTGCTGTACATCCGGAACAGTTCGGCGGCAAATAGGGCGGCCTCGTCGCCACCGGTGCCGGCGCGTATCTCCGAGCACCACGTTCTTCTTGGTCGTTGGGATCCGCGGGGATCAGCAGAGTCTTGAGCTCCGCGACGAGCGCATCCCGCCGGCTGACGAGCGATTTCAGCTCTTCTGAGCGAGCTCACGCATGTCGGCGTCGGCCGACGCAGCCAGTTCCTCCGTTTGGGCGATGTCTCGGACGAGCGTCTTGTATTCACGAAATCGATCGACCAGTGGTTCCGAGATCGGACAGCGCTTTCGCCTGCTTCCGATACTCGGACTGATCGCTTTCACCTCGGCGCTGCCGAGGAGCTGCATGATTTCCTCATGCTGTCGCTCAACCGCTGCCAGCTTATCGAACATTTCTTACCCTGCGCCGGGGCTCTACCCCCGGCGCCAGTGCATTCGTCCCTCGACCACCCCCAAGACGACCCTGAGCCTGTCGAAGCGTCGCGGTTCTGTTAGTTTGTCACACGTCACTACCCACCCGAGACCGGCGGCAGGAACGCCACCTCATCGCCGTCGCGGAGACTCGGTGTCCATTCGGGCGTAGTCGAAATTCACGGCACTCGAAATCGACCGCTCGTACGGCCCGAGTTCGGGATAGTCGGTAGCAAGTTGCCGCCAGACGCTCCCGATCGTCGATCCGGACGGAATATCACGGGCCAGCTCCGCTGCGCCGGCGATGTCGCGCAGCCTGGCGAACAGCCGCACCGTTACGCGCATGCCCTCCGCTCCGCTTCACGGCGGGCCGTCTCGTCGTCCGGATCGGCGGTTGCGCCCTCGATCCAGACATCGCCGCCATCGAAAAACTCACGCTTCCAGATCGGCGCCACTTGCTTCACCCGTTCGATCACGTATCGGCTGCTGGCATATGCGTCAGCCCGATGGGTGGAAGCTGCCGCGATCGCGACGCTCGCTTCTCCGATTTCGAGCCTGCCAACGCGATGATGCAGCGCCAGCCGTACCTGAGGCCATCGGCTTCCTGCACTTCAGCCGCAATCCGTTCGAACGTCTTCAACGCCAGCGGCTCGTACGCCTGCATCTCTAAATATCGGACGCGACGACCAACGTTGTGGTTGCGGACGAGCCCCAGAAACGCGACTACAGCGCCATCCGCGCCTCCCGCTCCTTCCGAGCTCTCGCTGACGGCGGCAATCAACCGGCCGAGCTCGAGTCGATCCGAGCCGATCGCCAGAAGCTGAGGCACTAACACCAGTATAGATTGGTCCGTCAGGACCTGATCCTCCAGAAGTGATTCAGAGGCCCGCTGGCCCTGACCAATTGACAAGGCATGCTCGATTGCACCGGCGACATAGGCTTGCCTCGAACGACTGCGTCCACCAGGGAGTGACCGAGGGCGAGGTTCGCCGCAATAGCTGACGCGAACGTGCATCCGGTGCCATGCGTGTTCCGCGTGGCGATGCGAGCGGTTTGGAGCCTCGGTGAACATTTCACCGTCGAAGCAGCAAATCGACGAGCTGGTCGCCTTTCGCGTGTCCTCCCTTGATCACGACGGCAGCAGCCGCTTCGATTGTGGATCTCGTAGGCGGCGGCGCGCGCGTCCTCGATCGACTGAATCCGCCTTCCCGTCAAGACCTCTGCCTCTGGAATGTTGGGCGTCACGACCAGGGCCCTGGGGAGGAGCTCGGTGCGAAGCATCTCCGATGCCATCATCATCCAGCAATCGCGCTCCGCTCTTCGAGACCATGACTGGATCGACGACAACCAATGGCAGGTCGAGCTCTTGAATCGCGGCTGCGACGGCTTCGACGATGGCCGCCGTGGCCAGCATGCCGGTCTTCGTCGCATGGACGCGAATATCGGCGGCGATCGCTTCAATCTGCGCAGTGACGAGATCGGCCTGCAGCGCCAGGCTCTCGTTCACCCCGACGGTGTTTTGCGCCGTCACTGCGGTAATCGCGCTCGTGCCGTACACACCGAGCGCGGCGAATGTCTTCAAGTCCGCTTGAATGCCAGCACCGCCGCTCGAATCGCTGCCGGCGATGGTCAGAACGGTCTTCGGCTCGTTCATCGTGTCACGTGCGCGAGCGTGGCTTTGCCGAACACCAGCAGTACTGGAACTGGAGCTGCTCGCGCTTCATCAGCTCGAAGCCCGCGGCGCTGCCGCCCTGACGACGACTGATTCATCCACCCGCTCGTCGGTGGGCCGTCCGGGAGCCGCCGTCGCCCGGCGTCCACTCGAGGATGCCGAGGCGTCCTTTGACTTGAGCGCGCGTGCGACGTTCTCCAGGAGGACGGTGGGGTCTTCGCACGAGGGGCCCACGGCGCACGACATCTCATGATAGGCACCCGCGATGAGCACCGCATCGAGGCCGCCCTTCGGAGCTTCGGATCGGTCGCCGTTCCGAGCACGGTGACGATGTTGGCGAAGCCTTCGCGTTGTGCCCGGCGACGGATCGCTGCCCAGCATCTGGAGTTGCACGTCTTCCGCGTAGACGACGCCGCTCGGTCCGACGCGGCGCGCCAGCTGGAGCGTGAACCACCCGCCAGCGGCCCCGAGGTCGGCGGAACGGCCGCGCCGTCGGCGACGAGCAGCGCGTCGAGGATCAATTCGGGCTGCTGCCATTGCTCGCGGTCGGCCGGTTCGATCAAGCCGAGATCCTGGGGCGGGAAGAGCCGGGTTTGGGTCTTCTGCTGGCCAACAGGGCGGCAGGAGGGGCAGGAAGGGATTGAGTCGCGCTGAATAGCGAGAAACCGATCACGAGTTGCGCCACCAGTGCTCTCTTCATGACCTGCCCGTCCTTTTGGGTGATGCCGGCGGTCGAGCGTCGCTCGTTTCAGTCGTCTTGCCGGTTTCATCCCCCGACGATGCCGCCGCGCGTCATCGCCTCGGGCGACAGAATCGGCATCGAGCCGGTCTTTATCGAGCAGACCGCGTTCCAGAACCAGCTCGCGGATCGGCCGCCCGGTTTCGACCGAAGTCTTGGCGAGGTCGGCGGTCGTCGCGTATCCCAGGTATGGACTGAGTGCGGTCGCCATGGCCGTGCTTCGCTCGAGCAGCTCACGCGCACGCGCGACGTTTGCCGTAATGCCATCCACGCATCGGATCCGCAACGCTTTGATCGATTCGCGGAGGATCGTCGAGGCGTGAAGAGCGTTCCAAGCGATGACCGGCATCATCACGTTCAATTCAAGCTGACCGGCTTCCGCCGCCATTGCGATCGTCGTATCACATCCGACGACTTGAAACACCACCTGGTTGACCATCTCAGGTATCGACGGATTCACCTTGCCGGGCATGATTGACGAGCCGGGCTGAACCGCAGGCAGCGTGATCTCCGACAACCCGGCGCGCGGTCCCATGGCCAGGAGCCGGAAATCGCTGGCGATCTTGCCGACTTCGACGCCAAGCCGCCGCATCGCGCTCGAGTAGGCGAGAACGTCTCCCATGCTCTGCGTGACCCGGAACAGGTTCGAGGCCGGCGTCACGGCCAGACCCGTGTAGCGAGCGAGATTCTCGACGACCGCGCCGGCGGTAGTCGTCGCCGGCGTTCAATCCGGTGCCGACCGCAGTCGCGCCGATGTTCAGTTCCAGCAGTTGTTCGGACGATTCAGCGACGTCGTCGGCGCCGCGGCGAACGCAGGCTGCGTAGCCGCCGAACGCCTGGCCGAGCGTCATGGGCACGGCATCCTGCAAATGTGTGCGACCGGTTTTCAGAACACGGGCGAATTCATCCGACTTCCGCTCGAGGCTTTGCACGAGCTCCTGCGCCGCTTTGACCAGCGGCCCGGCGCCCAGGAGCAAGGCCAGCCGGGTCGACGTCGGAAACACGTCGTTGGTCGACTGGCTCATGTTGACGTGATCGTTCGGGTGAATGCGCTTGTAGGTGCCTCGCGGCTCGCCGAGCAGTTCGGCCGCTCGATTGGCGAGGACCTCGTTGGCGTTCATGTTGTGCGACGTCCCTGCTCCTGCCTGATAGACGTCAACAACGAACTGATCGCGGAAACGCCCGGCGAGCACTTCATCTGCAGCCGAGACGATCGCATGTGCGACGGCTGGGATCGAGCCTCCCGAGCGCAGCATTGGCTTCGGCGGCAGCCTTCTTGACGAGGATAGTCGCGACGATGAGGTCGGCCGGTGCACGCAGGCGAGCTGATGGGGAAGTTCTCGACCGCTCGCGCCGTCTGCGCGCCGTAATATGCGTTCGAAGGAATCTTCACCTCCCCGAGTGGGTCGCGCTCGGCATGGCATCCATGCCCACGCCCCCAGGGGTTAAGTATACTGACCGGGTTATGCTCCCTTCATTCTTCGACAGCGTGCTGCAACTCATCGTTCGGACGTCGACCGATCTGCCGCCTGACGTGCGCGCGGCGATGGGTGCGACGCGAAGCGCCGAGCCGTCGGACACACGATCGGGGCAGGCGCTGACCATCATCGCGCAGAACATCGATCTCGCGGTCGACACCGAAGGCGCGATCTGCCAGGACACCGGGATGCCGACCTTCGAGGTGAAGACTCCCGTCGGCGCAAATCAGATCTGGATGCGCCAGCAGATTCGCGAGGCCGTCGCCGAAGCGACGCGGCGCGGCAAGCTTCGCCCGAACTCCGTGGACTCGATTACCGGCAAGAACTCTGGAGACAATCTCGGACCGGGCACGCCGATTATTCATTTCGATCAGTGGGAAAAGGACGAGATCGAGGTTCGGCTGATTCTGAAGGGTGGAGGTTGCGAGAACGTCAACGCACAATACGCGCTGCCCGTCGAGCTGCCTCACTCGGGACGTGCCGATCGCAATCTGGACGGAGTCAAGAAAGCCATCCTTCACGCGGTCTGGAACGCCCAAGGGAAAGGGATGCAGCCCCGGCGCCGTTGGCGTCTGCATCGGGGGCGACCGGACGTCCGGGTATACCCACGCGAAGGAACAGCTCTTTCGAACGCTCGACGATGTGAATCCAGATCCGAGGCTTGCCGGAGGTCGAAGCCTGGATCATGTCGACGGTCAACAATCTCGAGATCGGCACGATGGGTTTTGGCGGCAACGTCACGCTGATCGGCTGCAAGATTGGCGTTCTCAACCGCTTGCCCGCGTCGTTCTTTGTCTCGGTTGCCTACGATTGCTGGGCGTTCCGCCGCCTTGGCGTCTTGCTCGATCAATCCACCGGCGCGATTAAGAGTTGGCTCTACCGCGATCCCTCTCGGCCGATTGTCCCGATGCTGGATCGGCCTGTCTTCACACGCACCGGCCGCGAAATCTCGCTCACGTGCACCGCTGACGGAGGCCGACGTTCGATCCTTGAAGGTCGGTGACGTGGTACTCATCTCGGGTCCGGTATTCACTGGGCGTGATGCGGTCCACTCCCACCTGATGAAACACGATGCCCCGGTTGATCTGCGTGGAGCAGTCCTGTATCACTGCGGGCCCGTCGTCGTGAAAGAGGGAGAGGGTTGGAGAGTGACCGCAGCCGGTCCGACCACGAGCATTCGTGAGGAGCCCTACCAGGCCGAGATCATCAAGCTGATTCGGGCTGCGCGCGGTGATCGGCAAGGGCGGGATGGCTGCCAAGACGCTGGCTGCGCTCAGGGAACATGGCGCCGTATACCTGAACGCCATTGGCGGCGCCGCTCAGTTTTACGCGCGCTCGATCGAACGGGTCGACGGCGTCTCGCTGCTGGAGTTTGGAACACCCGAGGCCATGTGGCACCTCACCGTGAAGGACTTTCCGGCGATTGTCACGATGGACGCTCACGGAAACAGTCTGCACAAGAACATCGAACAGGAATCAGGCCAGCACCTCGAAGCCATGATGGCCTGAGAAAGAGGCGCATGTGATGAAACGGGCTTGATACTCTCAGCGATCGTTGCGCTTGGTGGACTTTCTGTCGCGGCGTCCGCACTTCAGGCGCCGCCGCAGGGACCGACGGCGGCCGCCTTGGCGGCAACCAAGATTGAGAAGGTCAAGGACAATCTGTACATCATCACGGGTTCTGGAGCCGAGGATCAGAACGCGTTCAGCGGCGGTAATACGGCCGTCTTCATCACCGCCGGTGGCGTGCGTGATTGTCGACACCAAACTGCCGGGTTGGGGTCAAACGATCATCGACAGGATCAAGACCGTAACCGACAAGCCAATCACGACGATCATCAACACGCATACCCATGGCGATCATACGGGCAGCAACACCTTCTTCGGCACGAACGTCGAGAGCATCGTCCACGAGAACACGAAAGCGAACATGGCCAAGATGGACGACTTCAAAGGCGACAAGGCGAGGTTCCTGCCGAAAAAGACTTACAAAGACCAACTGACGGTAGGTACGGGCCGAGATCAGATCGACCTCTACTACCTCGGTCCCGGTCATACCAACGGCGACACGTTCGTCGTGTCTCCCCGCTCTGCGGACGATGCATGCCGGCGACATGTTTGCGTGGAAGGCGCTGCCTTTCATCGATGTGTCGAACGGTGGCAGCGCTGTGGGCCATCCTCAGACGCTTGCGAAGGCCATGTCGACGATCAAGAACGTCGACACGGTGATAACCGGACACACGCCGTTGATGAAGTGGAACGATCTGCAGGAGTATGCGGACTTCAGCAAGGATTTTGTTGCCTGGGCTCAGGCGGAAATGAAAGCTGGAAAGACCGTAGACCAGGCTGCAGCCGAGTACAAGGTTCCAGCCAGCATACAAGGGCTACACCGCAGGCGTCGGCTCGTTCGGCGGAGCCAAAGGAAACACGCAGGCTGTCTACGACGAGCTCAAGAAGTAGCGCGCACTCGGATGTGAGGCGCGCGCTACCGACGAGCTGTCTTTGCGAACTCCTTCATGGTTGGACGCGCGTAGCCGTGCTCCATCGCGGCGACGTCGAGGTCCATCGTTTCCAGATCGCCGATCGAGAGAAGAGGGAAGGCGGACAACTTCTCGACGTCCACAGTCTTGAGGTAGCCGCCGCAGCCGCTGCAGACTTCGACGCGACGATCCCTGCGCTCTTCATCGGGCGCTGCGGTGACGAACGGCTCTCCGTTTTCCGTACAGTAGATGCAGGCGTAAGTCGTCAGCTCCCATGCAGACGCACAGAACGAGCAGCGGAGCGTTCGATGGCCGCCGACAACCTCGGCCATAGCCGGCCACGAACCGCAGGCGGGGCAGTAGCCATGATTCCATTGGTCGAGCGCAGCGGCGATCGAGTCTCCGAAGAACGCCTGCAGCAGCCGGTAGGCAAACGGGCCTACAGCGAGCTCTCCTACGAGCCAGACCAGATCTGCGCGCGAGACCGCGATGAGCGGCCCCGGTCCGAATCGCATCTTGATCGCGCGAGAGGGAGGCGGAGAGCAGAGAGCCAACGTCAAGGCTCTTGTTCTTGATTGCGGTGCGATGTGGTCCGCCACTGCTCCGCCGCCGCCAGCGGCGAGCCTCGCTGCAGAAGCCGAGCAAGGCGCCGGTCAGAATCGGAATCGGCAGGGTATCGGCTCGCCCGCGAGCGCAGGCACACCCGCGCGAGCTTGGCGGTGATGGATACTCGGCGGCAAGGAGAGGCGCGGGACGGGAGAACCTTCGAGTGTCTGTTTCAAGTCGAGGACGAGCGCGAGAAGGCGGCGCTGCAGGGCCACAGCCGGGCCGAGCTCCGGGCGGGCCGTCAATACGGCGTTCCAGCGTTCATCAGCGGCGGCCTCCAGCTCTTCGCGAGCGGCTGGCGGGAGGTGGGTATATGGCATTTTCGGGTTCGGATATCGCGAAAGAGGCACGGCTGACTGTGGCCCGGAAAACACTATGTTATCGGGGCTTCTTGCTATAATGAAGGCAATCGCGCTGCTAGCGTTTGCGCGAGGAGAACATCTCCCATGATTAACGTGTCGGAAATGGCCGCGGCGAAGATCAACGAGCTTCTGACCGAAGAGAACAAGGCCGGCAGCGGCCTGCGCGTGTTCGTGCAGGGCGGCGGATGCTCGGGCTTCCAATACGGGCTGATGATCGAAGAAAACGGAGAAGGCGTCGGCGACCAAGTGTTCGAGTCACACGGAGTTAAGCTCTACGTCGACCCGATTAGCGTCCGCTATCTGAAGGGTGCCGAGGTCGATTTCGTCGACACGATCACCGGCGGTGGATTCACAATCAAGAACCCGAACGCAACTTCGACCTGCGGCTGCGGCCAATCGTTCTCCGTCGAGTGAACCCGTCCGTCAGGCCGCAGCGCCCGTTTTCCCGGGGCTTGGCCATCCATGGCTCAACGAGTTCTCGATCTTTCCCGCTTGCAGCCGGCAGGTGGTAAGCACTCCAGCAAGCGGGACAGGATTCTCAAGATCTTTCTCCAGCAGGAAGGGCATCTCAGCGCAGATGACCTCCTTCGACCTGGTGCGCCGCGAGGCGTCAGGGATTGGAAGGGCGACCGTCTATCGCACGCTTCAATGGATGGTCGAGGCGGGCATTGCGCGTAAGGTCGACTTTGGCGAGGGCCGATCGCGTTTCGAGCCCTCGTACGGCCATCCCCGTCATTTCCATCTGATCTGCAACACCTGTCACCGCTCGTCCGAATTCCTGAGCTCGGATGTCGAGACCCTCGTGGAGGAAGTGGCGGCGGCTCGCGGTTTCACGCCCGAGAAGACGGTCGTTCAGATTTTCGGCATGTGTGAAGAATGCCGGACGGGCGCCGGGCGGACGAAGACCGGCGCGATGGACGGGGCCACGACAGAGCTCGTGTTTGCGCGCGATGCGCTGCGCATCGCGATTGCGACCGAGAAGAGCGGCTATGAGTTCTATTCCCGAGCGGCGAGTCTCACGAAGGATTCCCGCGGCCGGACCGTCTTTCAGAAGCTGGCAGCGGAAGAACGCGAGCATCTGGGCAAGCTCGAGCGGCGCTATCGTGAACTGATTGCGACCGATCCTCAGCTCGAATCGCGTCCGGCGTTCCTCGTTTTCAAGGGGCGCGGCCAAAGGGTTGTTCGACGAGGGCGCCGCCAAGCTTCGAAAAGGCATCAACGACCAGGAGGCATTGCTCATCGGCATCAAGTGCGAGCGGGGCTCGCACAAGTTCTTCAAGCGATACGGTGAACGATTCGAAGATTCCCAGGGCAAGCAGATCTTTCTGGAATTCGCCGCCGAAGAGCGCGAACATCTCGAGCTGCTCATTCGAGAATACCGTGGCCTGGCTCAGCGCCAGCGGCTCCGTAAGACCGTAGCCTTGAAATCAGCGCGTTGATCGATCTTCACACTCACACGACTGCCTCGGACGGCCGCTGCAAGCTGCCCGAGCTCGTCGATCGTGCCCGTCGCGCCGGCGTTCGCGTGTTGAGCGTCACCGACCACGACACTGTTGCTGGCTGTGGCGAGGCGGCGGAGTCGTGCGCGGCCGCAGGCATCCAGTTCGTTCCCGGCATCGAAATCACCGCGGTTCGCGACGGCGTGGATGTACACACGCTCGGATATTTTTCTCGACGTCGGCTCGCCAGCGTTGAAGACATTTCTGGCGGAGCAGCGGCAGCACCGTATCATCCGCTTGCGCGAAATGGTCGACCGTCTCGGCGAACTTGGCATCGTGCTGGATGCCAGACGTCATCCTGCAGCCTGCTCGCAGACGACCCTGCCAAGGCCGTTGGCCGCCCGTGGATCGCCCGGGCTCTGGTCGCTGGTGGCCACGTCGCGACGGTCAATGAAGCGTTCGAGCGTTGGCTCGCCACCGATCGGCCGGCATTCATTCCCCGCGTGGGACCGGTCTGTGGACGAGGTGATCGCCCGCATTCACGATGCGGGCGGCGTGGCGTCCATCGCACACCCGGGCTTGCTCAAGCGAGACGAATGGTTGCCGGAGTTCGTTGAATCCGGCCTGGACGCCATTGAGGCGCACTCACACCGATCACACGCCGGACATGACGGCTCGATATCTTGATCTGGCGGACCACCTGGGCTTGGCTGTATCGGGCGGATCCGACTATCACGCCGATGATGTGCACGGCGGTTCGGCGCCCGGCAGCGTATCGCTGCCGCAGGATGCATTCGAGCGATTGGTCGAACAGGCGAAATGGCTCAAGCCCTACTGAGCGCGATCGGCATCGGCCTCGTTGGCCTCGTTGCGGCGGCCGTGTTCGGGTTGCGCGGCACCGACGTCGGCCGTCACATCTCGTTTGGTTTCTTTTCGACGATGGTGATGCTGCTCGCCCACTCGATGATGATGTTTTATCTCATCGGCAAGGGAAAGGCTGTCAAGGACGCGATGGCCGAGCACAACGTCGCCGGCGACTACTTCCAGAGAATTGCGGCCGCCAGAAAGCCGGTATTTTCGATCGGTACTCTTGCCATGGCGGTCACGATGGTGGCCGCAATCCTGGGAGCGAGTGTCGACACTGGCGTCCTGCCGGCCGTGATTCACGGGATGATCGCCTACGGCGCGATTGCCTGTAACCTGGCGGCGGTGAAGATCGAAATCGACGCGCTCATCGAATCGGCGCGCGTCGTCGATGAAGTGAATCGCCAGATCGGAACGTGACCTCCCCATCCTCGAGCTGACAAACACAGTCAAAGACTACCGAGGCCTGCGGCCCCTGCGTATCGAACGGCTCGCAGTGATTTCGAGCGAGAGCGTCGCGCTCATGTGGGCTGGACGAGGTCATGGCCGAAGTCTTCGTGAACCTCGTGACGGGCGGTGCGCTGCCCGATGCGGGTGAAGTCCGCATCTTCGGTCGCTCGAGCTCGACGATTTCCGACAGCACCGAATGGTTGGCCGTCGTCGATCGGTTTGGAATTGTCAGCCGTCGAGCGGTGCTGCTCGAGGCTTTCACGCTCCTTCAGAATGTGGCGGTGCCATTCACGCTCGACATCGAGTCGATTCCTGCTGAAGTTGAAAGCCGCGTCGTGAACCTCGCCCGGGAAGTCGGCTTGCCCGATGCAGCCTGGAACAGCGCGGTGGCCACGCTGGATGCGGCTTCACAAGTGCGAGTGAGGCTTGCACGAGCGTTGGCGTTGGATCCTGACGTGGTGCTGCTCGAGCATCCGACCGTCGGCGTCGACCGACAGCAAGTCGGCCCGTTGGGCGAGCACATACGAACGGTGGCCCGCCGCCGAGGTGCTGCCGGTCGTGGCATTGACCGGCGATACCGCGTTCGCGAATGCCGTGGCGACCCGAGTGCTCACGCTCGATGCCTCGACCGGACGTTTGACCGATCGGCGCGGGTTCTTCTCGAGGCTACGACATCGCTAACGGGAAAACCTTGGAGATGGCATCGCGCCGACGCCGACACGTCGGCGGTTGCGGAAATTTGAATTGCGGACCAGAATGCCTACCGTCCGGCGGAAGGGCGGGAGGCTTCCCGCCCCATCCAGCCTTTTGCTAGGGAGAATCGCACATGAATGTCAGGCGTTGTCTTGCCCTGCTGGTGATGATGGTTGCCGCGAGCGCTTGCGGGTCCAATGAGACGTCATCGCCTGCTTCCGGAGGATCCAAGCCTCGCGTGTTCTTCGTCGAACCGAAGGACGGTGCGACGGTCAAGAGTCCCGTTCACCTCAAGTTTGGCATCGAGAACTATCAGCTCGCGGCGGTCCCTGAAGGCACGGTCGAGACGGCTCGGCCGGGGATGGGACATCATCACGTCGGCGTCGATCAGGATTGCCTGGCGCCAGGAACGACAATCGTCAAGGGCACGCCCTCGTGGGTGCACTTCGGAACGGGCAGCACCGAGATCGACATGCAGCTTCCGCCTGGACAGCACAAGCTGACTCTGCAGTTGGGCGACGACCTCCACAGAACCGAGCGACGATCTGTGCCAGACGATCACCGTCAATGTTGAGCCATAAGCGCGGGAATCACATGTTGCCAAACTGTAGGATTTTGTACGTCGAGGACATATTCGCGTCGGTTATCGGACGAGCTGTGACGGCCCAGCGTGAAATCTCGGCCATACATCACGGATGTCCGGCTGGAACGAGATTTGATATTCACGACCCCTTGGGCACGTGTGCCCAAGGAGACTCGGATGCCGAGCGGTACGATTAAGCGACTCGTTCGTGACAGAGGTTTTGGGTTCATTCGCGACGACGGCGGCCAGGAGTGGTTCTTTCATCGCAGCTCCGTTCAAGGTAGCTTCGAGCAACTGAACGAAGGCCAGCGAGTCAACTTCGACGAAGAGCCGTCAGCCAAGGGGCCTCGGGCCGGCAACGTTCGCGCTGACGCTTGAGCGCCGGCGAATGCCGGTCGCCTGAAGCGGGTCCGGGAATCGCGGCTACAATCGGTTCCCGGACTGTGACGAGAGTCATCCTATTCGACATCGACGGTACGCTTGTGCTCACCGGGGGTGCGGGCGTGCGCGCAATGGGACGGGCCTTCGAGGACGTCTTTTCGATCCCAGACGCATTCGCCAACATCCCCATGCCCGGACGGACCGACGCCGGGATCTTGTCCGACGCCGCGGTCGCGCATGGCATTCCCACCGATTCCGCCGAACTCGAGCGTTTTCGTTCGGTCTATTTCACGCACTTGCGCAACGAGCTTCACCTGCCGGGCCCACGAAAAGGCGTGATGCCGGGCGTCCGTTCGTTGCTCGAAACCTTGGCCGGCCGTGGCGACGTCTATCTCGCGCTGCTGACGGGAAACTACGAAGAGTCGGCACGCGCGAAGCTCGATGCATCTCGATCTGTGGCGGTACTTCCCGTGCGGGGCATTTGGCGACGACGCTCCGGAACGAAACCGATTGCTGCCGCGTGCACTGGCGAGAATTCACACGTGTGGAGGACCAGCGGCCCACCCTTCGGAGAGTGTCGTGATTGGCGACACGCCGCTTGACGTCGCGTGCGCGGCTGCGTCGGGCGCGCGATCAGTGGCCGTGGCGACGGGAAGCTACCATGCCGATGCCCTGCGCGCCGCTGGGGCGGACGTCGTGTTGGAAGACCTTGCCGACACTGAGCACGTGCTCCAGAGTCTTGAGCCTGTCGATCTCTGTTGAGTGATGCGGCGGAAGCGCCTCGGAGTCGAACCGAGCCTCCCCGCGTAAGCAGGAGCGACCGGTTTTGAAGACCGGGAGGGCCACCGGGCCCCATTCGCTTCCTCTTGAATTGTAAGTGGCGGAGGGCAGATTGCCGATCGGCCGCAGACGGAGTCCGAAATTCTGCGGCCAGAACCTGCACTCGCTGGAGGGAGTCTAGCCTTCGATCAGACGCACGTCGCCGGCGCGCGGCCCCTTCTGCGACTCTTCAGGAGTGAACTCGACGCGCTGTCCTTCGCGCAGCAACTCGAACACCGCCCCGCGGACCGAACTGCGGTGAAAAAAGTGCTCGATACCGCTTTCGTCCCGGATGAACCCGAATCCTTTGTCGATTAGGAGGCGTGCGATTGTCCCCGTCGGCATACCCGGAACCTCCGTTCCGGACCCCCAGGGAAATCCCAGGGAACTCAGCCGGTTACGGGCGCCTAACGAGAAGGAAAGCCGTCGGGACGCGGTCCCAGCCGAGTCGGTCCAGCCTTAGCTCGGCTGGAAAATCAGGGCCAGTCTAGGCAGTTCAACCCCGGAAGTCAAGCCGGAGCCAGCCTTTAGGGGAACTAGCGTGCAGGACAAACCTGCCATGTTTCAGGCTCATCCTCTTCGTCTTCGTCGTCATCCTGATCGTCTGTCGCTCATCCTCGAGTCGTCGTCTTCATCCTCGAAGTCGTCGTCTTCGACGTCGTCTTCAAGCTGCAAACACTTCGTAAAGACCTCGACATGAAGGCGACGTCATGGACCCGGCTCCGCCGCGCGGCTTTGCCTCTCGCGGTTTGGCGGCGGGTAGGTCGACCAGAAATGCCGGCCGCATCGCGGGCACACCCAAACTGATCAGGCGTCCACGGCATCCCTGGACCGGGATCTCGCATTTCCATCTGGGCGCCGCAACGCTGGCAGCGGATCTGAAGGTCCGTTTCGCTCATCCGGGCGATTCTAGCGCACTTTGACTCGGCGCCACGGTCGAGTGACGCTGTGATAAAACCTGGTGGAAACGTGACTCCCGCCATCGTGCTTGCCGCCGGCGCCTCGTCGCGGATGGGGCGCCCCAAAGCCAATTTGCCTTTGGAAGATGGCGATACGTTTCTCTCGCGGATCGTTAAGACCTTCCGCCGTGCCGGTATCGAAGATGTGGTCGTGGTGCGCGGGTTTCGACGCCGACAGCATCGTCGAAACATTCGCCCGCACGGGCGAGGTCGCGCGGCTCATCGAAAATCCCGACTCCTGCCAGCGGCCAGGCGTCGTCGCTGGTCAGAGGGCTCAACGCCATCGACCGGCCCGGTGTCGCGGCGGCGCTCGTCACGCCTCGTGGATTTACCGCTTGTGTCCGGTGGAAACCGTACGCGCCGTCGTCGATCGGTATCGTCAGACACGCGCGTCCGGTCGACCGGCCGGTCCGCGGCAGCGAGCACGGCCATCCCGCGATCATCGATCGGGCGTTATTCGATCTGATTCGCCGGGCAGATCCAGAAGCCGGCGCCAAACCGGTGCTGGCGCGCACGCGTCGGCTGAAGGTGACGTCGAAGTGGCAGATGATGGAGCCTTCCTCGATATCGACACGAATGAGGACTACCTACGAATTGTCGGATCTCTCCATCCTTTCATTCCCCTCGCTAGTCCATTCTGATTATTGAGCAGACGCCCGTAGCCCACGTAAATTCGCTGGACTTGCCATAAGGAGTCCAGCGCCGTGCCGCACATTGCTTTGCCCGATGGTCTGCCTGGAATCACGAGTGGCTTTGCCTTCAGGCCGGCGACTGCCAAGCCACTTCGCGAGCTCGCCGAAGTTCTCCTTAGAGGTCCCAGCACATTGACCAGCGGTGAACGCGAGATGATCGCGCGCATTCGTGTCCGCGAGGAACGAATGTGAATTCTGTCGCGATAGTCACCGTGCCGCTGCCGCGCATCATCTCAACGGCAACTACGCGCCTCGTCGACGCCGTGAGGCACGACTTTCAGACGGCGGATGTCTCGCCGAAGCTCAGGGCGCTGCTGGCGATTGCCGCCAAGGTTCAACAAGGCGGAAAGCACGTCACCGCAAGCGACATCGAACACGCGCGCGCAACAGGCGCCACCGACCAGGAGAGATCCACGACGCTGTCCTGATTGCCGCGCGCCTTCTGCATGCTACAACCGCTATGTCGACGGCCTGGCCACGTGGACGCCATCCGATCCGGAGCTCTATGACGAGATGGGGCGGCGGATGGCTTCGAGGGCTATGTTCGCGCCGACCGGTAATCACTACCCGCCTTGGTGACGGGAGAGTGAAACGAATGAGGATCGCATTCCTCGTGCGTGCGGCGCTCGTGTTCAGTGCTCGTTCGCACTCCGCGTTTGCTCAGGATCCGACCGGAACGATCGAGGGTGCCGTCGCTGACAAGACCGGAAGAGTCATTCCTGCGGCGCGTGTGACGGCGAAGAACCTGGCGACCGGATTTACGAGAGAAGTCGCCGCTGTCCCCATACAGTCGATGAGTGGATCAGCCGGTCTGCATTTCAGCGCCTGATCCCGTGACGCAGGCCGGACAGTTCGGCAATGCCGGACGGAATATCGCGCGCGGACCCGGCTACGCCAATCTCGATCTGTCGCTGGTCCGTAACTTCGCGCTCTCGCAGGGGACTCGCCTCGAATTGCGCATTGAATCGTTCAACGTCACGAACCACGTGAATTTCGGCTTGCCCGTTGCCGACCTGAATTCCGCGAACTTCGGTCGAATCTTGTCGGCGGCCCCGCCGCGACTGATGCAGTTTGCGGCCAAGCTCGTTTTCTAACCGTGAACGAGGGTAGTCGTCGCTATGAAGGATGGCGGGTCGCGTTCGCGTCGAGCGTCGGTGTTTTCGTCAGCTTCGCATCGCTGCTGGTCTATACCTTCGGCATTTTTCTGAAACCGGCTGGCTGAGGAATTCGGGTGGTCCCGCGAAGCCGTTTCCTCGGCGTTCGGCATTGCGGCCATGACGGCGGCCGTCTGCTCTCCGCTACTCGGGTTCTGCCTCGATCTGATTCGGCCCCAGGTGGATCATCGTGCCTTCGCTCACGATCCTCGGGGCGCGCGTTCGCATCGCTGTCGCTGCTGACACCGCGTTTGTGGCACCTCTATGCCACCTTCGTGATTCTTGGCATGGTCGCCAACGGAACGGCGCAGATGGCGTACGCGCGGACCGTCTCGAGTTGGTTTGCGCGCCGCCGCGGCGTCGCGCTTGCCGTTGTGATGACTGGCGGCGCCGTTGGCGCGATGGTGCTGCCGCCGGTCGCTCAGTCCCTCATCGATTCTGATGGGCTGGCGCGGCGCAAGCGTGCTGCTCGGGACCATGGTGCTCGTCGTCGGTTTGCCCACTGTGCTGGGCTTCGCACGCGAACGTCCGTCAGGGCATGACGCTTTGGCAGGGAGAGAGTGAGCGACCTGGCGCCACTCTTCGGGAAGGCCTCATGTCGCGGGTCTTCTGGATTCTGGTGGTTGTCCTCTTCTGCAGCTCGATCGCACAGAACGGCGCGATCGCCCACCATGGCGGCCTTGCTTGACCGATCGCGGCGTATCCGCAAGTGGTGCTGCGCTCGCCGTGTCCGCGATGGGCGAGAGCCAGTCTGGCCGGCCGGCTTCTGACCGGCTGGCTCCTCGATCGCTTTTTGCGGCGCGTGTGTCGATTGCCCTGCTCGCGGTTGCGGCGCTCGCATGTTCTTGCTTTCCGGGCGCAATCCCTGGCGATGGGCGTCGTGGCTGCCGCCATGATCGGGATCGGCATGGGGGGAGAAGCTGAGATGTGACGCCGTACATCCTTTCCCGATACTTCGGGCTGCGATCGTTCTCCTTAGCGTACGGCTTCACTTGGACGGCCTATGCCATGCGCAGGGGCACTTGGTCCGATTCTCATGGGCAAAGCGTTCGACCTGACAGGCTCCTACGAAGCCCTTCTCGTAAGGCTCGCTCTGGCGACGCTCGGGGTCGCGACCCTCATGTTGTTCATGCCGCCTTACACATCTGCACACGGCGCCTCTGTCCTCGCGGTTAACGAGACCTCACCAGCCATTTGAGCTGCCCGTTTCCTCGTCCTCGATTCTGCTTCGCAAGCAGTCGAGAAGCAAAGAACTCGGCGAAAGCCCGATGTTCCAGCTCAACAAGGCCAGATATATGGAGGTGAGCAAGGCCAACAAAAGGACAGGGTTCCCATGAAGAAGGCTGCCTTAGAGACGTGTCTATTTGTCAGCAAGGACGGTGGGAGTGGCTATTCAGTTGATAGAGCCGCCGCTCCCGAAGACCTTCCAGATACCGCCGGTCCCGCCTGAATGATGCACGCCGCGCGTCTTTTGGGCCTGACTTCCACCGTGCGTTCGTTCAATCGCACTGTGGATGGCGCACTGCCGATTTACGAGGAGATTTGATCTTGGAGCGGATGCTCCAGCGGAGCCTGATCGGCCTCGTGGGCGCTCTCGCCTCTTGCCGCCGCGCCGCAAGAGAAGGTCTCGGAGGCGCCACCGCCTTCACCGATCGAGCAAGCGCTGATGGAACACGTGCGGCGGCGCCAGGCCGACTGGCGAAGCCGCGGTCTTCCACGCCATCGCCACGAGCGTTCTTCACGTAACCTCAGATGCGAACCGCATGGGTGGTAAACTGACCTTCTACCCCGGCGATTACGATTACTATCTGGACAAATCGAAAGCCACATCCGCGCAGACCGCCCCTGACCGCAGGCGCAACCTCAAATAACGAAACCCGATAGCCAATCGAAGAACGGGCGGACTGCGCGAACAGAAAGCGCAGAAGCGTTTGAAGCGGACTCGCGTAATGCGCTTGCAAAACCAGGCGCGAAAAAGAAAAGCGCGTGCACGACCTCGAGATGAAAATCGCGGCGTTGGAAGAACAACAAAAGGAACCCGCCGCAGCGCTCGAAGATCCGGCGGCTTACGAGCTGGTCGCAAACGCCACTGCGATCAATCGGGATCTCCGCCTCGCCGCCCAGCTTGTGCGTCTGACGACAGAATGGGAAAGCGTTACTGCCACGGTGAGGCAATACGTAACCGGAACGAAGTACAAT
>ERZ1370068.5592-contig-4610_pt1 | contig 54076 bp, 64 predicted proteins | sample MGYA00561227_ERZ1370068 | MGnify/ENA primary metagenome ERZ1370068 (study PRJEB38410, sample SAMEA6850437) | metagenome | study: Metagenomic assessment of the ecological functions of the soil: analysis of the soil microbiota associated with the... | reverse complement strand
TTACCGGCTGGTCGCCGGAGGGGTGGCCGCCCGCCCGTCACCTTGGGCGCGCCGCTGCCGGCTCCGACGGTGCCCTTCATGCCGGTCTTCGCGGCCGCGCCGTTGGCTGGCGGCCCGCCGGCGCATTGGTATCCTCGTCGACGCTGCCCGACGCGCCGCCCTGCATCTGGGTCTTGCCCTGCGCGCCGCCGCGGACTCTGCGTGCCGGATGAGGCGCCTTGCGCCAGTACCGGACCGGCGAGCAGGGCCGAGATGGCAACCGCGATCGCCGAGGTTTTCACTAGCTTCATCCAATTCTCCCAGATTTGGTTGGCGACGAACGGTTCGGCTACTTCGAGCGCCGTTCGCAGCGCGAACATGCTCATCGCCGGATCAGTCGTTGTCGCGAACGGCGCGCTCGCCATGCAAGCCGCGCGATGTGGTGATCGTGCAGGGATTTCGGGGTCATTTTGCAGATCCTTGGCCACGGACCGACCGCATATGCGGCGAGTGGAACTTTCGCACCTGCGATGTGAAGATTGGGAACCTCGGCCAGCAGCGCGCGGCCGCTTTTGTTCTGTCGTGAAACAGCCCGCTACTACCACCGCCTATTTTCCGCGACCTACAGTCTGCGCACGCCAACGGTGAAGCACATGACGAAGCTGCGCACGATACGGGCAATCGGGCTGGGATTTTGCGCCGCGCTGCTTGTCGTGACGATGGCCGGCGCACAGATGCCGCTGCCCGCCGCCAAGCCGACCGGATGGAGCGACGCTGTTCAAGCAGCAATGCGCGACCTGCCATACCACCAACCTGTCCGACCCGGCCCGCCAGGGTCCGTCGCTGTTCAAGATCGTCGGCAGGCCGGCGGGCAAGGCGGACGGCTTCCGCTATTCCGCCGGCTTCGCTGAAGGCCGACTTCGTCTGGGACGACGCCAGGCTTGATGCCTATCTCGCCAATCCGCAGGCGATGGTCCCCGGCTCCATCATGGCCTACCGCCAGCCCAAGGCGGAGACCCGCGCCGCCATCATCGCCTATCTCAAGGAGCTGAACTGAATGGCAAAGCCCGTTCACTCGATGATCCGCGTGTTCGACGAGGCGAAATCGCTGGACTTCTACGCACGCGCCTTCGGGCTTGAGGTCGCCGACCATCTCAAGTTTGCGGATTTCGCGCTGATCTATCTGCGTCATCCCTCCTCGCCGTTCGAGGTCGAACTGACCGTCAATTTCGATCGCAAGGAGCCCTACGCGCTGGGCGACGGCTACGGCCATCTTGCCGTCGTCGTCGATGATGTCGACGCCGAACACGCGAGATTTGAGCGCGAAGCATCTGTCGCCCGGGCCGCTGCGCGACTTCAAGCATGACGGCAGGACGCTGGCGCGCTTCTTCTTCGTCGCCGATCCCGATGGCTACAAGATCGAAGTGATCCAGCGAGGTGGCCGCTTCGGTTAATCGCAATCAACAAGCATTCAATGGAGGACACCAATGAGAGAAGTCGATCGTCGAAGCAAATATGATCGCCGCGTCTTCCTGAAGGGCGCGGCCACGGCGGTGCCGACCGTCGCGATCGCGACCAGCGCGGGCCTTAGCGTCAGCGACGCCTGGGCCGACGACGCCACCACGCTGACGCCGGCGACGCTGAAGACGCTGGTGAAGGTCGCGCGCGATATCTATCCGCACGACTTCCTGGGCGACAGCTACTACATCACCGCGATCAAGCCGTGGGACGGCAAGGCGGCGAAAGATCCGGCCGCCAAAGTCGCTGATCACTGACGGCGTCGCCGCGCCTCGATAAGGAGGCCAACGACCGCCACAAGGTTCCCTACGCCCAGGTGCCGTGGGAAACCGATCGCGTCGCGCTGCTGCAGCGCATCGAGCAGACCGACTTCTTCCAGAAGGTCCGCGGCGACCTCGTCGTCTCCCTCTACAACCAGAAGGAGCTCTGGCCGAAGTTCGGCTACGAGGGCTCCTCCGCCGAGCACGGCGGCTACATCAAGCGCGGCTTCGCCGACATCGACTGGCTCCCGAAGGCTTAACGCCGCGGTCAACGAACAGCAGGGAGGAATTCAACATGGCAAAATTCGATCTGAATGACAGCGGCGTGGTCGTGATCGTCGGCTCCGGCGCGGGCGGCGGAACGCTCGGCAACGAGCTGGCGCAGAAGGGCGTCAAGGTCGTGATCCTCGAAGCCGGCTGCGCGCATCGAACTGCAGGACTTCGTCAACGATGAATGGGAGAGCTTTACCCAGCTCGCCTGGTCCGACATGCGCACCACATCCGGAAGCTGGCGCGTCGCCAAGGACTTTGCCAACCTTCCGGCGTGGATCGTCAAGGCGGTCGGCGGTTCGACCACGCACTGGGCCGGCGCCTCGCTGCGCTTCGACGAGCACGAGTTCAAGGACAAGACCACCTACGGCAACATCCCCGGCGCCAATCTGCTGGATTGGCCGATCACGCTCGCCGAGATGGAGCCGTGGTACGCCAAGGCCGAGGACAAGATGGGCGTCACCCGCACCAACGGCATTCCGGGGCTGCCCGGCAACAACAATTTCAAGGTGCTGGAAGCCGGCGCGAAGAAGCTCGGCTACAAGACCGTGCACACCGGCAACATGGCGATCAACAGCGAGCCACGCGACGGGCGCGGCGCCTGCCAGCAGATCGGCTTCTGCTTCCAGGGCTGCAAGTCGGGCGCGAAATGGTCGACGCTCTATACCGAAATTCCCAAGGGCGAGGCGACCGGCAATCTCGAGGTGCGCCCCAACAGCATGGTGATCAAGATCGAGCACGACGCGTCCGGCAAGGTGACGGGCGTGGTCTATGCCGACGAGAGCGGCGCGATGCAGCGCCAGAAGGCGCGCGTGGTGGCGGTCGCGGGCAACTCGATCGAGAGCCCGCGGCTGTTGCTCAACAGCGCCTCGAACATGTTCCCGGACGGCCTTGCCAACTCGTCCGGGCAGGTCGGCCGCAACTACATGCGGCACATGACCGGCAGCGTGTACGCGGCGTTCGAGAAGTCGGTGCACATGTACCGCGGCACCACCATGGCCGGCATCATCCGCGACGAGGCGAAGAACGACCCCAAACGCGGCTTCGTCGGCGGCTATGAGATGGAGACGCTGTCGATCGGCGTGCCCTTCATGGCGGCGTTCCTGAATCCCGGCGCGTGGGGACGCTCCTTCACGTCAGCGATGGAGTCCTATCCGCGGATGGCCGGCATGTGGCTGGTCGGCGAGGACATGCCGCAGGAAACCAACCGCATCACGCTCGATCCGAAGGCCAAGGACAAGTTCGGCATGCCGGTGGCGAGCGTGCATTTCGACGATCATCCCAACGACATCGCGATGCGCGATCACGCCTACAAGCAGGGCGCCGCCGTCTACGAGGCCGTCGGCGCCACCGTGACCTATCCGACGCCGCCCTATCCGAGCACGCACAACCTCGGCACCAACCGGATGAGCGAGAAGCCGCAGGGATGGCGTGGTGAACAAGTTCGGCCAGGCCCACGACGTCAAGAACCTGTTCATCTCCGACGGCAGCCAGTTCACCAGCGGCGCCGCCTGCAATCCGACGCTGACGATCGTCTCGCTGGCGATCCGGCAGGCGGACCACATCGCGGGTGCGATGCAGCGCAAGGAAATTTAGAGCGTTTTCGGGCGAAAGCCTGCCCGCACTTGATCGGGTGGGCCCCGGTTCGCGTAGCAATCAAGTTTACGCAGATTGCGTAGACTTATCTGCGGTAGAAACCGCGTCAAACAAGAAGCTAGAGCTCGGTTCTGACTTAGTCAGAACCGAGCCCCAGTTCCTCCTCACTGCATCTCGGCCAGGGCGTTACTCCTCCAGCCCGCCTTCGCTCCTTCCAGATCAGGCATGTCCAAGCCTTCAGTGAACCAGCCGTAGATCGGCGCGAGAAGATCACGGGCTTCGCCGTGCCTGTTCTGTTTGCACCAGAGGCGCGCCAAGCTGATCGATGCCTGCAATTCCAAGAGCTTTGCGCTCTGCAGCTTCGCTACCGTGAGGGCCTGATGATAGCTTCGCTCGGCCGCGGATGGATCGCCTGTGGCATTCAGCAAATCGCCGCGCAACCGATGCAACTCAGCCTCGTGGCACCGTTCGTCGGTCGTCTCGATGATCTGTGCCGCCTCGGCGAGGCAATTCAGTCCATCGGACGGCTGCCCGACCATAGCGTAGGCCTCGGCGAGCCGCATAAGCACAATCGACGTATTCATAACAGTTCCGGTAGCACGTAATGCTTCCAGCCCCTGTGTGAGCAGCGTGAGGCCTTCGTGTGCCTGCCCGAGCGCGGTCAACGACGCTCCGTGGAATGCTGTTGCCCAACCGAAATGAAACGGAAGTCGGTGCTCGGTCGATATAGCCAGAAGTTCCTCGGCGTACCGTCCCAGCTCAGGCGAGCGGGTGATCCAGCCGGTCCAATTCGCAAAAATGAGCACGACAGCTAGCGTTTGGGCATGCCTGAGCCGGCGGGTCTCTGTCAATGCCTCCTCCAGCCGCAACCGTGATTGATCGATGTAGCCCAGGTGGGCCAACGTCACGGCGAGGTACGCGAGCATCGTAGCGTAGGGATCTTCGGCCAGTCCCGCACCGATGCCGCGATGCGCATCAGCAAGACCATGACACTGATCCAGGAGCGCGCGGGCGGCAACGAACTCCCCGAGATGGAGGCGGGTCAGCCCATTTGCCCGGCGACCCCGCAATTGCGCGCTAACATCGTTCCGCGCCTCGGCGATTTTTTCGATCTGCTCGGCAAGCGACAGCGCCAGCTTGTGTTCGGATCGGCCCAAATGAAACGCCCATTGGCCAAAGCTCAGCCGCACGAGGTCCTCGGGTCGATCCAGCTGCTCGGCCAACGCGCGCGCTCGCGCGATGGTCTCGCCTACATCCGGCGCCGAAAGACCTTTGTGAAAGCCAGTGCCGGTCGGAGCGCGAGTTGCAGGTCCAGCTCTTGTTGCCGGCGCCGAGGGCCGTCTGGCAGACCGGTTAGCGCGTCCAACCCCTTCCGCAACTGGGCGACCGCTTCCGTCATCGCAGAGCGCGCCATCGCCTGCCTACCGGCTTTGAGCCAATAAGCGACCGCCTTCTCCGACAGCCCGGCCTCCGCGCAGTGCCGGGCAAGCAGCGCGGGCTGGGTCAACCACGATCTCCGGGAATTGGTCTTCAAGCGTCGCGGCGATACGAGCATGCAGCTGCTGGCGCCGGCCGCGCAGCAACGTGCTGTAGGCGGCATCCTGCGCTAGCGCGTGCTTGAAGGTGTATTCCGCATCGGGGGCGTCCGCGCCGGAAGATCAATTCGGCGCGCACGAGCTGCGCCAAGGCGTCGTCCAGCTGCTCCCGCGGCACTGCCGCGACGGCGCTGATTAGCTCGTGGGAGAATTGACGTCCGAGAGCGGCGGCGATCTGCGCCACGTCGCGCGCTGGCGCCAGGCGATCAAGCCGCGCCAGGAGCGACGCCTGGAGCGATGTCGGGATCGCCAGCGGCGTAACCGGACCCGTCACCACATACCGGTCGCCGGCTTCCACGAGCAGGCCGCTCTCGACCACGGCCTTGGTCAGTTCCTCGATGAACAGCGGCACGCCATCGGTCCGATCGGTGATCTGGTCGGCGATCTCCTGGGGCAAGACCTTGCCGCCGGTGACGTGCGCGATCATCTCGGCGCGGAGCCGGCGCGGCAGGCGATTGAGACTGATCAGCGTCACCTGCGGACGGCCGACCCAGGGTGGTACGAATTCCGGTCGGAAGGTGACGATCGCCAGGAGCGGCAGGCTCGACGCCCGGCCGACGATCAGCTCGAAAAGTTCGAGCGAGGTGGGATCGGCCCAGTGCGCATCCTCGAAGACCACCAGCACGGCACTTCGTTTCAGCCAACGCCTCGATCTGCGATCACCAGCGCCTGCAAGTGTGTGCTGTCGGCGTTGCTGCGGGGCTGAGTTCGAGCGCGGGATAGCGTCCGTCGTTCGGCAGCGACAGCAATTTCGGCAAAGAGTGCGCGCGTCCTGACGGACGTAGAGCTTGCGCCAGCAGGAGTACGTCGAGCTTGTCGAGCTTTGCCTGCGTCCGTGTCGTCGTGCGCGAACCCGGCCGCCCGTTCCAGCTGGCTGATGATCGGGTAGAGCGCGCTGTCGGTGTGCTGCGGCGAGCAGAAGTAGCGCAAGCGCGTGTGCGGCTCGCCTGCTCAGGCGTTCGAGGAGCGCTGCGGTGAGCCGCGACTTGCCGATGCCTGCCTCGCCGGAGAGCAGCACCACCTGGCCTTCGCCGGTCTTTGCCTTCGACCAGCGCCGCAGCAGCAAGTCGAGTTCTTCTTCCCGCCCAACGAGCTCGGTCAGTCCGCTCGCGTGCAGTGCCTCGAAGCGGCCTTCCGCCGAAGCTCGCGCCGCAGCGCCGCCCAGGCTCGCACCGGTCCCGGCGATGCCCTTGAGGTCCTGTCGCCCGAGGTCCTCAAGCTCGAACAGAGTTGCCCACGAGCTTGCGTGTGCTTTCAGCAATCACCACGCGTGTTCGGCTCGGCAACGCCCTGCAGGCGGGCCGCAAGGTTCGGCGTCTCGCCGACGATGGCTTGCTCTTGACGAAGCACCCGACCCGATCAGGTCGCCGACGACCACCAGTCCCGTCGCGATGCCGACGCGGGTCTGCAAGGGCTGCGTGGGTCTTTAGATCGCCTATGGCAGCGACCAACTCCAGCCCAGCGCGCACGGCTCGCTCGGCGTCGTCCTCGTGGGCCTGAGGATAGCCGAAATAGACCAGCACCCCATCGCCCATGTACTTCGCAACGAAGCCCCCAAAGCGACCCACGGTCTCTGCGACGGACTTCTGATAGGCGCGAGATGACCTCGCGCAAATCTTCAGGGTCCATGCGCGCCGATAGTGCCGTTGAGCCGACCAAGTCTGAGAACATCACCGTGACTTGGCGGCGCTCGGCGCGGTCTTCGGGAGAGACGCTCGGGGCACTGGACACGAGCCGCCGCGTCAGCGGAGGGCGCGTTGCCGCCCGTATCGGCGCGCAGCGCAGCGATAGCTTCCAGGAGCATCCGGCGGTGACCGACAGGACCAACGCCGATTTCCTTCAGGTCCTCCTGCGTGAGGCTCGGGAGGACCCGCTCGCTTATCTCGTTCTCGCGGAATGCCGCCTCGTATCGTTCGAGGCCAAGGCTCCGCAGCCAAACCGCGACGTCCATGTTGGCGCGTCCCCTACGCCTCGTAAAAGCACGTCCTTGAGGCGCGTTAGTGGGAGCTCACTTGCAAACAAGAACCATACTACCATCGCGGGCTTGGGAACCAGCTTGTTCTCGGTTGAGAACTTGCTACGACAGATACGTGCGGACACCACAAAACCTCACCACAAACACTGATCCCCTGCGGAAAATTTCGTTTATCAAGGTTTAAGCTATTCAGAAGCGGTTCCCACAAACGGAAGCGGCTCGGTCCGGGATGGACCGAGCCGCTTTTCCTTGTCGATCGGATGGAAACTATTCGGCCGCGTCGAGCATGGCAGGAGCACTGCCACGAAATTCCGGCACGACGACCGCGCTCTTGGCGCGATAGATCAGGCAGGAGCAGCGCAACAGCGAGGCAAAATTCTTGACCTCGCCGTGGTGGTCGAGGACCTCGTCGTGCAGCGTGGTGAGGAACTTTGCGAGGCTCATCCCCTCCTTCGCCGCGATCTCCTCCAGCGTGTCCCAGAACGACATCTCCAGCCGGATCGAGGTGCAATGGCCGCCCATCCGCAGCGACCGGGTCTGCGATTCATAGTCGCGTTGGGGCTGGTGCGCGAACAGATGGCACATGGCGTTCCTCCGGTCAGATTATAATTTTTCTAAACGATATACCTGACCACGCGACCTCACAATCCCAAGTCCAATCCGTCCAAGTCACGGCGACCGGCCGCAGAGCGAACCTCAGCATCTTCAAGGCGATAGTCTGCCTTCATCCCCAGCCGGGCATTGTTTCGGCTTCTTCCCATGCATTTGCCGCCCCGGGCGCCTAGAATGGCGGTTCAGCCTCGAGATCGATGCATCAAGCCCGCCCATGCCCGTCCGCCAGCTCCCCGAACAGGTCGTCAACCGCATCGCCGCCGGCGAGGTGGTCGAACGTCCCGCGAGCGTGGTCAAGGAACTGGTCGAAAACGCCATCGATGCCGGCGCCAGCCGAGTCGACATCTTCACCGACGGCGGCGGCAGGCGGCGGATCGGCATCACCGACGACGGCAGCGGCATGACCTCATGCCGATCTGGCGCTCGCCGTCGACCGCCACGCCACCTCAAGCTCGACGACGAGGATCTCTTGCGCATTCGCACGCTCGGGCTTCCGCGGCGAGGCGCTGCCCTCGATCGGCGCGGTGGCGAAGCTCGGCATCACCACGCGGCACGCCAGCGAGCCGCATGCCTGGTCGCTGTCGGTCGAAGGCGGCGTGAAATCGCAGATCATGCCGGCGGCGCTGTCGCAGGGCACCCGCGTCGAGGTCAGCGATCTCTTTTACGCGACGCCGGCGCGGCTGAAATTCCTCAAGACCGACCGCACCGAGGCCGAAGCGATCCGCGAAGTGGTGCGGCGGCTGGCGATGGCGCGGCCCGATATCGCCTTCACGCTCGCCGGCGAAGAGCGCGCGCCGGTGACCTGGGCCGCGGCGCTGCCCGGCGCGGCGGGCCGGCTGACGCGGCTCGGCGATATCCTGGGCAGCGATTTTCGCTCGCAGCGCCATCGAGGTGCGCGCCGAGCGCGAAGGCGTCGTGGTCGAAGGCTTTGCCGCCGCACCGTCGCTGACGCGCGCCAACGCGCTCGGGCAATATCTGTTCGTCAACGGCCGCCCGGTGCGCGACAAGCTGATTCTCGGCGCGGTGCGCGCGGCCTATTCCGATTATCTGCCGCGCGACCGCCATCCTGTCGTGGCGCTGTTCGTGACGACTGGATCCGCAGGAGGTCGATGCCAATGTGCATCCGGCCAAGACCGAGGTGCGGTTTCGCAACGCCGGCCTCGTCCGCGCGCTGATCGTGCACGCGCTGAAGGACGGCCTCGCCCGCGAGGGCCGGCGCACCGCCGCCAATACCGACGGCGCCGCGCTGTCGGCGTTCCGCCCGTCCTTTGCGCCGCGCCCGACCAACTGGGACTGGCGGCAGTTCGCCGGCCTATCCGGTCAGCCCAGCGCCTTCGTTCGGAGGCTCGGCGGCATCTGCGCTCGCCGAAGCGGGCCAGGCCGCCTTCGATGTCGGCACGCCGACCGCCGACGTGCGCTTCGAGGCGCAACCCTCCGCCGACCTGCTCGACCGTCCGCTCGGCGCGGCGCGGACGCAGATCCACGAGACCTATATCGTGTCGCAGACCCGCGACGGCCTGATCGTGGTGGACCAGCACGCCGCCGCATGAGCGCATCGTCTATGAAAAGCTGAAGGCGTCGCTGGCGAAGAACGGCGTGCAGCGGCAGATCCTGCTGATCCCGGAAATCGTCGAACTCGACGAGGCGACCGTCGAGAAGCTGCTCGACCGCGCCGAGGAACTCGGCGTCGTTCGGGCTTGCGATCGACTCCTTCGGCCCCGGCGCGGTCGCGGTGCGCGAGACGCCGTCGCTGCTCGGCAAGGCCAATGCCGGCGGCGCTGCTGCGCGATCTCGCCGAGCACATGGCCGGAATGGGACGAGGCGCTGCCGCTGGAGCGCCGCCTGATGCATGTCGCCGCCACCATGGCCTGCCACGGCTCGGTCCGCGCCGGCCGCCGCCTCAAGCCGGAAGAGATGAACGCGCTGCTGCGCGAGATGGAAGACACGCCGAATTCCGGCCAGTGCAACCACGGCCGGCCGACCTATGTGGAATTGAAGCTGAGCGATATCGAGAAGCTGTTCGGGCGACGGTAGCAGGCCGCAATTCGTAGGCGTGGGCAAAGCGAAGCGTGCCCACCATCACGAGCATGCTGCATTGATGCTGGGCACGGCTGCGATGCCCGCCTTCGCGGGCCATGACGCTACGAAGCGGAAGCCCGCAAAAACACGAACTCCGTATCGTCATACGCCCGCCGCTCCAGTTCCTCGAAACCATCAGGCGCCGCAAACGCCGCAGCCTTCGCCTCCTCCACCACCAGCAACGCGCCTGGCGTCAGCCAGCCGCCATCGCGCAGCGAGACCAGCGCCTTCTCGGCGAGTCCCTTGCCGTAGGGCGGATCGAGAAACGCCAGCGAGAACGGCTCCATCGGATGCGCCGGGCCGAGATTGGTGGCGTCGCGGCGATAGACCTTTGTCACGCCGCCCAGGCCCAGCGCCTCGACATTGTTGCGCAACAGCGCGCGGGCTTCGGCGCCGTTGTCGACGAACAGCGTGAACGCCGCGCCGCGCGACACCGCCTCGATGCCGAGCGCGCCGGTGCCGGCAAACAGGTCGAGCACGCGCGCGCCTTCGATCGGATCGTCGTAGGCGTGGATCAGGATGTTGAACACGGACTCGCGCAGGCGATCCGCCGTCGGGCGGATCTCGCTGCGAGGAGGGCGAGGCCAGATTACGGCCCTTCAATCGTCCGCCGACGACACGCATCGTCCAGCTACTCGTCCCGCGGCGTCAGGATCGCGCTTGCCGTGATAGCCGCGCTGCGGGCGGCGCGGCGGGCCGTAGCCGTTGGCCTCTTCCTCGTTGCGGGCGCGGGCTTCGTCGCTGCCGGTGCGCTGCACCAGCACGCGGCGGCCCTTGCGGTCGGCGATCAGCGCGCTTTTCCCGGCCGGCTTGAACGGCTTCTTGCCGCGCGGCGCGTCGGTCTCTTCGTCGTCGGATTTTCGTCGATTTTCGCCCGGCATCGGCCGGTTGAAATCGGCGCCGGCGAGCGTCGCGATCTTCTCGCCGAGCTGCTCGCGCAGCACGCGGGTCTTGACCTCCTCGACCTGGCCTTCGGCGAGTTCGCCCGAGCTGGAACGGTCCGTAGGAGACGCGGATCAGCCGGTTCACCTCGAGGCCGAGATGCGCCATGACGTTGCGGACCTCGCGGTTCTTGCCTTCGCGGATCGCAAACACCAGCCAGACATTGGCGCCCTGGTCGCGCTCCAGCGTCGCATCGATCGAGCCGTATTTGACGCCGTCGACCTCGACGCCCTTCTTCAGTTCATCGAGCTGCGCCTGCGTGACCTCGCCATGGGCGCGGACGCGATAGCGCCGCAGCCAGCCGGTGTCGGGCAGTTCGAGCGCGCGCGCCAGCCCGCCGTCATTGGTCAGCAGCAACAGGCCCTCGGTGTTGAAGTCGAGCCGGCCGATCGAGATCAGCCGCGGCAGGCCCTCGGGCAGATTGTCGAACACCGTCGGCCGCCCTTCGGGATCGGCATGCGTGGTCATCAGCCCGCGCGGCTTGTGATACATGAACAGCCGCGTGCGCTCGCGCGGCGGCAACAGCTTGCCGTCGACGGCGATGGTGTCGTTGGCGGTGACGTCGAGCGCCGGCGAATTGATCACGCGGCCGTTGACGGTGACGCGGCCCTGCGTGATCCATTCCTCGGCATCGCGGCGCGAGGCGAGGCCGGCGCGGCGACACCACCTTGGCGATGCGCTCGCCGGATTTCTTGACGCGCGGCGGCTGCGGCGCGCGCTTGTCGAATTCAGGCTGGCGCTCGCGGTAGGCGCCACGGCCGCCGAACGCCGGACGTTTTGCAAAATCTTGCTGTCGTCCTCGTTCTCGCGGCGCGGCCGATCGTCACCCGCTTCGCTGCGCGGATGCTCCTGCCAGTCGGTGCGGCCTTCGGGCCGTCCAGGGTCGCTATTGCGATCCCGCTGACGCGGACGGTCGAACTTTGCGGGCGATCCTCGCGCGAACGCGAGAAGCGCGGACGCTCCTCGCCGCCGCGGTCGTCGCGCGGCCGGTCAAAGCGCGGCTTGTCGAAATTGCGCGCACCGTCACGGGCAGGACGGGAATCGCGCTCGCCGCGATCCTCGCGCTTCTGCCACGGTTTTGAATCGCCGCGGTCGGCGCCAAAATTCTTGCGCGGGCCACGATCAGGCGCGCCGCGCGAGAACTTCTTTGTCGCCGCCAAATTTTCTTGCTCGCAGGCCGATCACCACGGGGACGATCGCCATCGCGCGACGGCCGGGCGCTGAACGGCCGATCGCCACGCGGACGGTCGCCGTCTTTGCGAAAACCTTCGCCGCGCGGCGTATAGGGCCGCTTCTCGCCGCCGCCTTCGCGCGGGGTATAGGGCTTCTTGTCGCCAAATTTCCTGTCGGAAGAACGTCCAGCCGGACGCGCATCGTCGCGATCACGGCGCGGCGGGCGGTCGTCGCGATTGAAATTCGGACGGTCGCCGCGCGGCTTGAACGGGCGCTTGTCGCCACCGCCACGATCTTCACGCGGCTTGAACGAACGCTTTTCACCATCGTCACCGCGTGACGGACGGCCGGCAAACGGCCGATCGCCGCGCGGGCGCGGCGCGTCGCCAAAGTCCCGGCGCGGCGGACGATCGTCGCCGTCGCGCTTTGCCGGCGTAGGGTTTTCCGACCACCGGAATAAGGCTTCTTGCCAAACGATTTCGCGCCGTCGGACTTCCCGGCATAGGGACGCCGCTCGCCGTCGCGCTTGTCACCGTCCCCTTGCCGGCAAACCCGCGCTTGGCGAATTTCTTCTCCGGCCCCTCGCCGCCCCCGAGCGGCCCTTGCCACCGCCTGCTGCGCGGCCCTTGCCGTCGCCGGGCCGGTCCGCCGGCCGCGGAATCGTTGTTTTTGTCGCTATCGCGGGGCATGAATGGTCTCCTCGGGTACAGATGAAATGGCTATCAGGCTGATGCGGATGGGCTGTCATAGCGATAACGCGCGCGCACTTTGCTCAAGGCGCATTCTCACGCAAAACCGGTATCCGCGTTTGCTGAAGGCGGCTGCTCTTAGCAGGTTTCTTCCGATGATACGAGGCATGACTGCCCCTTCTTTCATGGATTTGGCGCTGAAAACGGCCGAAAACGCCGGAAAAGCCGGCGAAGTTCCGATCGGATGCGTGATCGTCAGGGTTACGAGGTGATCGCCACCGCCGGCAACCGGACGCTGACCGACCGCGACCCGACCGCGCACGCCGAAATTCCTGGCGATCCGGCAGGCGGCCGAGGCCGTCGGCACCGAGCGGCTGGTCGATTGCGACCTCTATGTCACCCTGGAGCCCTGCACCATGTGCGCGGGCGCGATTTCGTTCGCCCGGATCCGGCGGCTCTATTACGGCGCCGCCGATCCCAAGGGCGGCGCGGTGGATTCCGGGGTGCGGTTCTTTGCCCAGCCGACCTGCCATCACGTGCCGGAGGTTTATTCGGCCGTCGGCGAGACCGAGGCGGCGACGCTGCTCAAGGAGTTTTTCAAGGTGAGGCGGTAAGGAACGTCGCCTCCCGACCCTCGCTGTCATCATCCGCCGAAGGCGGATGATCGCAGTATTCCAGAGACGCCTGTGATTGATCGAGAGGCCGCGGCGTACTGGATCCCTTGGGTTCACGAGACAAGTGCAACACCTGCTAGGGTGTTGTGGCGATGGGACAATGTTATGGCCAGCTCAGCCTTGAGGAGCGCGTTGAGATCTACCGCCTGCATGCAGGCGGTAAATCTCAAAACGAAATTGCGTCTGCGCTTGACCGGGCGCCGTCGACGATCAGTCGGGAGCTGCAGCGCAACTCCCGGCCTACCAAGGTCTGGAAGGGCGGCTACGAGCCTGTCCGGGCTCAGCAATTGGCCGAACGTCGGCGCCGGTGGGATGGCCGCTTCAAGCTGGCGCGCCAGCCGGACCTGCGGGACTGCGTGGGCAAAAGCCTTGCGATGGGACATTCGCCCAGAGCAGATCGCTGGTCGACTGGCGCTGGAACATGGTCGCGTCATCGTCAGCCACGAGTCAATCTATCGTTTCATCTATCATCGTACGGCCCAGAAGGATTACTGGCACCGCCTGCTGCCGCGCCATAAACTCAGACGAGGGCGTCGGCGACGCCCAGGCGGCAGCCCCGCCAGCTTCATCAAACAACGGCGTGCGATCACCGAACGCCCCGCCGAGGTCGAAGGCCGCGAGACGCCGGGCCATTGGGAAGCCGACTTCATGCTGTTCGCCCGATATGGCCAAGGGTTGCTGGTTCTCCACGAACGACAAACCCGCTTCAGCATCGTTCAGCACCCGGTCGATCGAAAAGCTGTCCTCACCGCCCGGACCATCGCTCGTCAACTCGGCAAACTTCCACAGGCGATGCGCAAAACCATCAGCTTCGACAACGGAACCGAGTTCGCCGAGCATCACAGGCTTCACAAAACCCTCGGCGTCCAAACCTTCTTCTGCGATCCCCATAGTCCCTGGCAAAAAGGCGGCGTGGAAAACTCCATCGGGCGCTTACGACGCTCGCTGCCCCGCAAAACTGACCTCAAGCTCATCACCGCAGCCGCCCTCAAGCGGCACGTTCAGCGCCTCAACGATACCCCACGCAAATGCCTGGACTTCCAGACACCCGCCGAGGCATTCTCAAAACTCAAATCAATCGTTGCACTTCAAACGTGACTCCATCTCCCGCTTTCGCGGGCTGACGAATGATCGTGCGGCTAACCCGCCAGAAAAAACTCCCTCAGCAACTTCCCCGTCACCTCCGGATTTTCCTCCGTGAGGAAATGCCCGAGATCCACTGGCGCGCCCCGCACATTCGTGGCCCATTTCTTCCAGGTATCGAGCGGCGTCGTCGCCGCGCTCGCAACGCCGGCATCGCCCCACAGCGCCAGCATCGGGATCGTGATCTTCTTGCCGGCATCGAGATCGGCCTTGTCGATCTCGTAGTCGGCATAGGCGCCGGCGCGGTAGTCCTCGCACATCGCGTGCATGCGGGAGGGATCGCGGAACGGCGCGAGATAATGCTCCAGCGCGCGCGGATCGATCGCGTCCAGCGTTTTCGTCTTGGTCTGGCTGGCCATCTTCTGCTTGAGGAAAAACTCGCCATGGCCCGAGATCAGCGTCTCCGGCAGCGGATAAGGCTGCGCCAGAAACGCCCAATGGTAGATCTTCAGCGCGGAGAGCCGGTTCAAGCTTCTCCCAGTAGTCATAGGTCGGCGCGATATCGAGCACCGCGAGTTTCGACAGCCGGCCGGGATGATCGAGCGCCAGGCGATACGACACGCGCCCGCCGCGGTCGTGACCGGCGAGCGCGAAATGCACGTGGCCGAGCTGCTCCATCGCCTCCACCATGACCTTCGCCATCGCGCGCTTGGTGTAGGGCGTGTGGTTGTCGTCGCTGCGGGGCATGTCCGACCAGCCATAGCCCGGCAGGTCGGCGATGATCAGCGTGAACTTGTCGGCCAGCTGCGGCGCGACCGGATGCCACATCACATGCGTCGACGAGAATCCGTGCAGCAGCAGCAGCGGCGGCCCTTGCCGCCGACGCGGGCAAAGATGCGGCCCGACGAGGTGTTGATCCATTCGGAGGCGTATCCGGGAAACAGATCGGCAAGATCGGGCATGGACGCTCCTTCTGGCGGCCGTGGCTGTTGCTTCAAACTTTGTTTGCCGTTGCCGCTGGCAGCATCGCAGGTTTATGCCATTCCTCAAGCCCGACCAACAGGAACAAGAACCGAGGAAACCAGCGATGTCGATCGATTTCGAAATCCCGGCCGAAGCCAAGGCGATCCGCGAGAAGGTCCGCAAATGGGTGCATGACGAATGCATCCCGGCGGAGAAGGAACTCGACACCAAGCCGCTCGCCGAAGTGCTCGGCCCGCTGCGGCGCAAGGCCCGCGCGCAGGGCCTGTGGTGCCCGTGGGTGCCGAAGGAATATGGCGGCATGGGCCTCGGTCCGCTGGCCAACGCGCTGGTGCAGATGGAGCTCGGCGAAAGCATGCTCGGCGCGCTGTCGATGAACACGCAAGGCCCCGACGACGCCTCGATGATGACGATCCTCGCCCACGGCACGGAATATCAGAAGGAAAAGTTCCTCAAGCCCCTGCTCAACGGCGACAAGCGCATCTGCTTCTCGATGACCGAGAAGGCCGCCGGCGCCGACGCCACCGGCATGCAGACCACGGCGGTGAAGGACGGCAACGAGAACTACATCCTGAACGGCGAGAAGTGGTTCTCGTCCTCGGCCAGCGTCGCCGACATGGCGCTTGTCATGGCCAAGACCGATCCGAACGCGCCGCGCCACAAGCAGTATTCGACCTTCATCGTCGAGCTGCCGAACCCCGGCTACAAGATCAAGCGCAACGTCGCCAACATGGCGATCGAGGGCCCGCATGACGACGTGATCCACGGCGGCCACTCCGAAATCGAGATCAGGGATCTGAAAGTGCCGGCCGACAATCTGCTCGGCGGCGAAGGCAACGGCTTCAACATGGGCCAGCACCGCCTCGCCTATGGCCGCCTGCGCCACGGCATGCACAACGTCGCCAAGGCGCAACGCGCGCTCGACATGGCGGTCAGCTCATGTCACCAAGCGCTCGACCTTCGGCCAATTGCTCGCCGACCGGCAGGCGGTGCAGTTCATGCTCGCCGATTGCGCCAGCGAACTCTACATCGGCCGGCTTGATGCTGCTGCACATCGCCTACAAGGCGGAGAAGGGCCTGGACATCCGGCAGGAGAACTCGATCGCCAAGATCTTCCATGCGCATATGGTGCACAAGGTGATCGACACCGCGATCCAGCTCCACGGCGCGCTCGGCTTCAGCCAGGATACGCCGCTCGCCAAATGGTACACCCAGGTCCGCGCGCAGCGGCTGGTCGACGGTCCGGACGAGGTGCACAAGTGGCGGATCGGCAAGAACGTCATCAAGGCGTTCCGCGAGCACGGCACCACGGCAAGCGCCGCGGGCGGGATTTGCTCTAACCGGCTGCGTATGGGTGGGCAAAGGCGTGAAGCGCCGTTGCCCACCCTTGTGGGCTGCGATCGCACGGAGCGTTCGTCCCCAAATTGTAAAGCACCATCCGCCGTAGTACAAATCAGAGATGCGTGCCATCTCGATAATCTGTTTGCTGATCCTCGCGCGTTTCGCCCTGCCTCGCCCAGTCTCCGCAGGCTTCCACAGAGGTCACGACCCTGATCAGCCAGGCGCCCCTGCTGGCGGCGCTCGATCACGACAACTCATCGCCACTCTCCCTGGTCACTCTATTTAAAAGAATTCACGCGGCGCAAAAGCTGCCGCTGCCGGCTGTCGCGGCGGGGCCGACGCGCGCCAGCGATTTGTCCGGTTTCAACGAGACCTACGCGCAATTCGCCAGCGTGATGTCCGCCGACATCAATCGAATCACCGCAGGCCTCGGCATCGACTGGGAAAAGGAAATCCTCAAAACCTATGATCCGAGGGTCGGCCAAAACGGAGGCAGGAAAGGCGTTGCGGCTGAACGGGCAATGTCGTCGCGCGCGTGTTCAACGAGAAATGGCTCGGCTCCAGCGACGGACTGTTCATCCTGTCGGGCGTGGTCAATCGCATGGATCGCCGCGATTTCGATCCCGCCTATTGCGGCGAACTGCGGTTCATCTACCGGCTCGGATACGAAGTCCGAATGAACGGCAAGACCTACGCGTCGCGCATGCCGTTCACCGTGAACATGGTGTTCAGTTATGCGGATGACGCGCAGGAAGTGCCAGGACATAGCGTCCCTCTGGCGCATCCCCGGCATCGACAATGACGATCCGGCCGTGATTGCCCAACGCCTGCTGCAGGCCCGCTGGATTTTTCAAGACTGATTTTCCAAGCAGATGGAGCTTAACGCGCAGGTGGTGCGCTTTCCGTCTGACCTGGAGAACATGGAGAACCGCAAATTCGCCGGCCAGGCGATCTACTGGATGCGGATCTTCGCGCTCAAGGATGGGAAATTTCAGCCGACGAAACCTGGAAAATACGCCAGACGTACAGGCGATCCTGAAGGATCCCGCCAAGCAGAAGCAATTGCAGGATTATCTTTCGAGCCACATGGCTGAGATCGACAACGGCGCATTCAGGATGCCGGAGAGCCTGCAAGCCGACATCGCGCTGAGTTTTTCCACTGCCGGCAGCGCGCGCGTAGCCAACCGTCCGTTCGATCTCGTGGTCGGCAAGGAGCAGGCGGCGCAGCGCGTCGCGGCGGCGGGCGATCCAGCGAAGGCGCTCTCAAATTCGTGCAGTCCGGCGCGGGCCTGCTCGAACGGCTGAATACTTCATCCTGCATGGGCTGCCATCAATCGTCGTCGACCGCCGGCTTCCATTTCCTCGGCGTGGACCGGTTCGATCTCGGCCGCGATGCGGATGCGATCAAGGCCGCGCTCGACGGCAACAAACTGCAGCTGCCGTTCTCGCCCCATGTCTACGCTGAACTGGCCCGCCGAAAGGACTATGTCGAACGCGTTTCACTGGGACAGGCACCGAACACCTATCGCCCGCATCCGTCCGCGCCCGCGGCGCTGCGGCAGGAATGCGAGTCCCGGCTACGCTGCCGCCGGCGGCAACATGCGCGGGCGCCCTTTGAATGCGGATCTGGCGAAACACCGCAAAAATGGAGCTGCAATGCCGCGCGCAACCTCAGTTGCCGGCCGATGGTGACGAAACGCTTCGGCCTCACTCCCATCTCGGCCAGTGCATGCCCCGCCGCCCAGAATATCTCAGCGAGGCCTGACCTGCCGCTCTCAGACGCCATCGCGACGACTCGACCGCGAGAGTGCCGCAAGGGATCACGCTCGGTTTCAACCTGCGCTCGTTCACCGACCGTGTCGGCAAGGGAAGAGCTTTCGTCTACAAAATCCCCGAAGGAAAATTGAGCGGATACGACTACAACTGCCGGCCAACCAAAATCGGCGTGCCGCTGGGCCGCGTCACCCGTCCCTGCAAGCCTGAGGAGGCGACGTTGTCGGCCATCCGGCGCGGGCAGCATGCCCAACGAAATCTGCGCGGTCGTCGGCGGCAAGGGCTTTGAACAAACTGGCCAAGGGCTATTTCGACAGCGGCATCTTCGCCGCCGGCGCGTCGGCCGCGGCCTCCTCAACACCTGCACGCCATCGCGGTTTTGCCGCGAGACTACATCTGCCGGGAGATGCCTGTATTTCGTGACCGGCGCGAAGTTTAACGTCAGTGCGCAGGCCCTGAACAGCGCCGGAACCCGCAAGATCGGGTTTTGTACGCCCTACCTATTTCGTCTATCCAGCTTCGCCTCGATGGTCATCGGATCCGAGATGACGCCAACCTCTGGCCTGCTCTCCTCTGCTCCACCGCCTGCCAGGCGATGTCGCGGCGGCAGAAACCTTCCGGCCATTGGATGCGGTCGACCGCCTGCGTAGGCGCGCTGCTGCGCCTCCGCCGACCGTCTTGCCCAGCGCGCAGACGTTGAGCACGCGGCCGCCATTGGCGAGGATCGCGCCGTCCTTCGCCACCGTGCCGGCGTGGAAGATCTCGACGCCCTCGATCTTGGCGGCGTCATCGAGGCCTTCGATGACGCGTGCCCTTGCCGTAGTCGCCGGGATAGCCCTTCGCCGCCATCACCACGGTCAGCGCGGCATCGCGATACCAGCGCAGGTCGAAATTCTTCAGCTGTCCGTCGGCACGAGGCGAGCAGCGCCGGCACGATGTCGGACATCATCCGCAGCATCAGCACCTGGCATTCGGGATCGCCGAAGCGGACGTTGTATTCGATCAGCTTCGGCCCATCGCGCCGTCAGCATCACGCCGGCATAGAGCACGCCGCTGAACGGCGTGCCGCGTCGCCTTCATGCGCGCGCACGGTCGGCAGGATGATCTCGCGCCATGATCGCGTCGTGCAATTCCGGCCGTCACGAACGGCGTCGGCGAATAGGCGCCCATGCCGCCGGTGTTCGGCCCCTCGTCGCCGTCGAACACGCGCTTGTGGTCCTGCGCGCGAGGCCAGCGGGATCGCGGTCTCGCCGTCGCACAGCGCGAAGAAGCTGACCTCCTCGCCTGTCGAGGAATTCCTCGATCACGACTTCGGCGCCGGCCGCGCCGAACGCGCCGTCGAACATCATGGCGATCGCGGCCTCGGCCTCGGCCAGCGTCATCGCCACGACCACGCCCTTGCCGGCCGCGAGCCCGTCGGCCTTGACCACGATCGGCGCGCCCTGCGCGCGCACATAGGCCAGCGCGTCGCCGCATCGGTGAAGCGGCCATAGGCGCCGGTCGGAATATTGTTGAACTCGGTGCAGAGCGCCTTGGTGAAGCCCTTCGAGCCTTCGAGCTGGCGCGGCCTGCTTGCCCGGGCCGAACGCCTTGATGCCGGCGCCGGCGAGATCGTCGACGATCCCGGCGCGCGAGCGGCGTCTCCGGCCGACCACGACAAGGTCGACGGCGTTGCGTTCGTGCAGAACTCGATCACCGCCGGATGATCGGCGATATCGAGCGCGACGCATTCGGCTTCCTGCGCGATGCCGGCATTGCCCGGCGCGCACCACAGCTTTGTCACCAGCGGGGAAGCCGCGATCTTCCACGCCAGAGCGTGTTCGCGGCCGCCGGAACCGAGCAGGAGGATGTTCATGACTGGAGCCAGATGCGAGGATGATTCGACGGCTCCGGTCGCATCGAATCCCCCCTCGCCCGCAAGGGGACTGACCAGCAGTAGCCGTTGTGCAGAGGCGGCGCTATCCGCCGCCGAGGCCGCGATGATTTCCTGCAGCATCGCGACATGGCGGGCGAAGCGCGCCGCGCCCGGCCGCGGTGGCGGTCACCGTGGTCTGCGGCTTCTTGCCGACAAAGGCCTTTTCCACCGCGACGTAGCCGGCCTTCGACAGCGTCTCGATATGGGCGCCGAGATTGCCGTCGGTGGCGCCGGTCAGCTTTTTCAGCTTTGCAAATTCGAGCCCGGCGCCCGCCGGCAGCGCGTTCAGCGCCGCCATGATCCGCAGCCGCAGCGGCTGATGAATGATGTCGTCGAGCTCGGCCATCGGTCAGCTCCGGCGCATCCAGAGGCCGCCGAGCATCAGCCCGCCGCCGTCGACGAAGGCCATCCACAGGTCGAACCAGTCGCCGACACAGAAATAGCCGACCAGCGCCAGCGCGCTGATGGAGAGGCCGATCGCGACAAAGGCGTGGCCGACCCAGAGTCCGGCGATGATGTAGAGCAGCATGAAATAGATCGGCCAGAACGCGCCGCATCTGGCGCGGCGTAAAGTGGCCGAGCACGCTGGTGCAGAGGAAACCAAAGGCGAAGAACAGCACGAACGCGATCAGCATCCTGAAATCGAAGGTGCGAATGCCGGTCTTGCGATATCCGAAGGCGCTGATCGCAAACGATCCCGCGACTCCCGGCGGCATTCAGCGCGGTCCAGAAATAGCCGGCCTGGCGCGGCGAGCAGGAACGAGCCGAGATAGCCGGCAAATACCAGCGCGCCCCACATGATCAGCATCAGGCTGGCGAGATTGTAGATCCGCGATTGCCGGACGCGGCGCGTCATCTCGTTGATGTCGGCGAGCGCCTCGGCAGCCTGCGGCTGTCGATCATGTTGCCATCCCCGACGCATCGCCGCTGCGACCCTGCCATGGCGCGCGTGGCGACGTCCTCGGCGATGATGGATACCGCCTTCGGCGCGGCGACGATACCCATGTGGTTGATGCCGTCGAGCACCTTGACGTCGACCGCGACCTTCGCGCCACGCACGGCTTCGGCATATTTGTCCGCAAGCATCAATTCGTCGTCGGCGCCGCGAGATGATCGTGCACGCGGCTTGGTCGCGGCGGCGAGATCGCGGCGGAAGTCGCCGCCGCGCACCGCAAAGTTGCGCATCAGACCGGTCGGTATAGGTCGACACCAGCGTCTTTCTCGAATTCGGCGGCACCGCGAGCGCCAGCACCGGCAGCGCCTCGCAGCAGGTGATCGCCGATTGCGCGCAGCGCAGCAGGCCGATGATGCGCGGGATATCGGCGCGTGGCCCAGCCGCCGGAACTCCGGCCGGGTGGTCGGGGCGTCGTAGCCGAGATAGGGCGCGCAGCAGCACGAAGCGCTCGAACAGGTTCTGGATCGGCGAGCCCGCCACGCGCAGCGCAAAGCCGCCGCCGGAGGAATGGCCGACCAGCGTCAGCGGCGCCGACGGCACGGTCTTGCGCAACCACCGCGACGAAATCGGCGAGATCGTCCTCGAGCTGGCCGACATAGCCGATATCGCCGCGCGTGCCTGACGGCGCCATGGCCGCGCATATCGACCGCATAAGGTTTCACGCCGCGCGCGGCCAGCGCCTGCGACAGCGCGTGGATGGTGCCGCCGCTGGAGCCGGAGGAGCCGTGGATCACGGATCGCCACGCGTGCCCGTCGGCGCGCCGCTCGCGGCGTAATGACGGAAGCCGAGCCAGGTGCCGTCGCGGCCCTGGAACCGCTCGATCGCAGGCAGGCTGGAAGATCGACGCGTGGCGCGCGCCCGCGAGATCGATTGCAGTTCCGGCAGCTGGCTGCAGCGGCGTCGCGAGCAACGCCAGCAGCAGCAGCGCCAGCACGCCGACGCCGCACGGGGCCCATTTCAGGGCGCTCAGAGCCGCCACGTATCGATGCCGTCTCGACCATGGCTGTTCTCCTCGACATTTTCTATCATATAGAGAACTCTGTATCACAGAGTATATGAGTTCCGCAAGGCCGTTGGTTGGCAGGCGATAGGCCCCTATCCTTGCGCAACACAGCCCAAACGCCCGAATCAGCTTGCAGATGCCTGCTGCCGAAAACGCTTGACCAACGCACCCGAATTCACCGTTTCCGAGCTGTCCTCCGCGCTCAAGCGGACGGTGGAGGACGCCTATGGCCATGTCCGGGTGCGCGGCGAAATCTCCGGTTTCCGCGGGCCGCACTCCTCCGGGCACTGCTATTTCGCGCTGAAGGACGAGAGCGCCAAGATCGAGGCGGTGATCTGGAAGATCGCCCACGCCCGGATGCGCTTCAAGCCGCAGGAAGGGCTCGAGGTCATCGCCACCGGCAAGCTCACCACCTATCCCGGCTCGTCGAAATACCAGATCGTGATCGAGGCGCTCGAGCCCGCCGGCGTCGGCGCGCTGATGGCGCTGATGGAAGAGCGCAAGCGCAAGCTCGCCGCCGAAGGCCTGTTCGACGAGGCGCGCAAGCAGTTCTGCCGTGGCTGCCGGAGGTGATCGGCGTCGTCACCTCGCCGACCGGCGCGGTGATCCGCGACATCCTGCACCGGCTGCAGGACCGCTTTCCGCGCCGCGTGCTGGTGTGGCCGGTGCAAGGTGCAGGGCGAAGGCTCGGCCGAGCAGGTCGCGGCCGCCATCCGCGGCTTCAACGCGCTGCCCGGAGGGCGGGCACGATTCCGCGGCCCGATCTGCTGATCGTCGCGCGCGGCGGCGGCTCGCTGGAGGACCTGTGGTCGTTCAACGAGGAGATCGTGGTCCGCGCCGCCGCCGACAGCATGATCCCGCTGATCTCGGCGGTCGGCCACGAGACCGACATCACGCTGATCGATTTCGCCGCCGACAAGCGCGCGCCGACGCCGACGGCCGCCGCCGAAATGGCGGTGCCGGTGCGCAGCGAACTGTTCGTCGAGGTCGAGAGCCTCGCGCGGCGCACGATGGTGTGCTGGCAGCGCGGGCAGGAAAGCCGCCGCAACGAGTTGCGCGCCGCGGCGCGCGCGCTGCCCGCGGCCGGCGAACTGCTCGCGATCCCGCGGCAGCGGCTGGATAGCGCCGCAGGCGCCGCCTGCCCCGCGCGCTGAAGGCCAATACCCACGCCCATTTCCGCCGCTTCGCGCAATCCAGCGCACGGCTGACGCTGCGGGTGCTGCGCGGCCAGGTCGCGCAGGCCCGACAACGGCTGACCGTGTCGCGGCGAACGGATGACGCATTCGGCGCGGTCGCTGCTGCGCAGCCGGCAGGGACCGCTTTGCCGGGCTTGAGGTCAGGCTTGAAGGCCTCAAAGCTCTCCAACGCGCAGGCGCAGCGCAACGCCATCGCGCGCGACCGCGAACGCGCGCAGCGGCTGGCCGAGCGCGCCCGCCGCGCGCTCGAGTACGCGCCATGCAGCGGCTCGAGGCGCGCGTCGCCCACAGCGGCCAATTGCTGGCGGCGCTGTCCTATCGCAGCGTGCTCGACGCGCGGCTTTGCGCTGGTGCGCGACGAGCACGGCCATGCCGTGCACGCCGCCGCCGCGATCGGACCGAGCGCGCAGCTCGATCGTCGAATTCGCCGATGGCCGCGTCGGCGCCACCGCGGATGCGGATCGGCCGGCGGTGCACCTACGGCAAAGCCCGCTGCAAGCGAGCCGAAAGCCGCAGCGCCCAAGCGCGAGGCGAAGCCGGTCGGTCAGGGCAGCTTGTTTTAGAGCGCATCGCCGAGCCTGTCCCGATCAGGAAGTCCGGATATCTACCGCGCCAGCCACTCCGCGACGCGCTTTTGCGAGTCGGCGCGCGCTTCCGCATCGGTGCCGATATGGCCGCGTTCCGGCACGCGCGGCATCGGGTGCCTGCCGATCGCGTGCAGCGGCAAGTTGGCGCGGTCGAAATCGTGAGGCGCGCCGGGATAGACCACGATCCGCGCCAGCGCGCTGCGGCCGCGCGCGCCGTCGACCATCTGGCGGCAGGCCGGCGGCGAACTGACGTCGTCCTTGGCGCCGATCAGCAGCAGCGTCGGCACCCGCGCGCTCCAGCCGAGGCCGGACGAAATCCGGCAGTCCGGATAGAACGCGATCGCCGAGCGGAAATCCGGCTCGACACCGCGCGACGACGATTGCGGACGCACCGCCCACAGCACGCGCGCTGGCGCCGTTGGCCCATCCGATCAGGCTGATGCGGTCGCGCGCGACCCAGGGCTGCTGCGACCAGCCATTGCCGCGACGCCATGACGTCGGCCACCCGCTCGCGGCGGGCCGAGCACGCGGCGCTCCTTGACGCGGCATTGCGGGCCGAGCTCGCGCGAACCGTAACTGTCCGGCAGCAGCACCGCGTGGCCGGCCTTCAACAATTGTTCGGCCCAGTCGCGATAGCGCGGCTGCACCGGCTCGGATGGCCGGCCAATCCGCCGCAGCCGTGCAGCGCGATCACGGCCGGAAACGGGCCGTCGCCCTCGGGCTTGTAGAGCTGCGCGTGCAGTGGTCGCCGCTCCCAGGGGATATCGACCTGCGCGGGCAGGCGACGGCGCGGCGTCGCGCGTGCAGAGCCGCAGCAAAGAGCGTCAGGAATGCAGTTGCTGACAGACAGGCGCATCGGTCTTGCCGGGTCGCTATGGCGCTGCGAACACAGCGATCCATGCTCAAAGGCTATCATGCGGCAAGCCGCAAAATCATCACAAATCGGTGGGTTTCACGGGCGGACAGTACGACCTATTTATGATAGATCGCATTTCGAAAATACACTTAACCCGGCCTGAGCGGCCGGGCGGCTGATCGGAGAGTTCAACCGTGCTGAATAAATTCGGCCCCTCGGGCCATGGCGAAGCGCAGGTGCAATATCTGGACGGCGATTTCCGCGTGATCTCGCCGGGAACCTATGTGCGCTGCGCCATCACCGACGTGCGGATACCGCTCGACGAACTGAAATACTGGAGCGTCGATCTGCAGGAGGCCTACGCGGTCCCGACCGCCGTGCTGCAGCGGCATTTTCCCGGCGCGCTGAAGACGCAGGGCTGATCGTAGGGTGGGCAAAGGCGCGTCGCGCCGTGCCCACCATCTATCGTCGAGCATTGTCATGAATGGTGGGCACGCTTCGGCGTCTTGCCCACCCTACGCAGTTACGCGAATCTTCTTCTCGCGCGCCTTGAACAGCCGATCGGTCACGAACTTCCGCAACTGCGCGCGCGTCGTCGAATTCGAGCGTCACCGCTGAACGGCACGATGCCTTGCCGCGCGCTCGCTGCCGCGCAGCCGCGCCAGATCCTTTTCCGTCGTCACCAGCGTCAGCCCATCGCGCTTGGCCTCGGCGATCAGGGCTTCGATCTCGGCTTGCGAAAACGGATGATGATCGGCGAAGGCGCGCTGCCCGGACCACGTCGATGCCGCTGGCGCGCAGCGTGCCTGAAGAATCGCGCGGGATCGCCGATGCCGGCAAAGGCCAGCACGCGCTTGCCGCGCAGCTGCGCCACGCGGCGCATCGTCCGGCTTCGAGATGCGCCGACAGCACCGGCTTGCCCTGCGCGGCGATCGTCGGCCGCAACCGCGCTCGGCAGCGGCGCCGCTCGCCGACGACGATCAGCGCGTCGGTGCGCGCAAGTTGCGGCGGCAGCGGCGCGCGCAGGGGACCGGCGGGAAATACCTGGCCGTTGCCGAGGCCGCGCTCGCTGTCGATCACGATCAGCGAGGCATCCTTGGCGACCGCCGGATTCTGAAAGCCGTCGTCCATCAGGATCACGCTGGCGCCTTGCGACTGCGCCAGCGCGACGCCATCCGACGCGATCGCGCGCGACCACCACCGGCACGCGTGCGCGCCAGCATCAGCGGCTCGTCGCCGACATCGGCGGCCGCGTGCCTGCGCGGGATCGACCCTGACCGGCCCGCGCAGTCTGTCCGCCATAGCCGCGGCTGAGCACGACCGGCGTCTCGCCGAGCTCGCGCAGCAGCTTTGCCAGCGCCAGCACGGTCGGCGTCTTGCCGGCGCCGCCGACGATGATAGTTGCCGACGCAGAGCACGGGAATGCCGGCATCGAAGCCCTCGCGCTGCAGGCGCTGCGCGGCGATCGCGCCGTAGAGTGCGCCGAGCGGCCTCAGTAGATGCGATATCCAGCGACGATGGCCGGTGCCAGAAGCCCGGCTCACGCATTGGCGGCTCCCATCTCGAGCCGCAACTGCAGCAGATACGGCTCGAGCGCGGCGAGCGTGCGGTCCAGCGCGCCGCCGAGCTGCTCGACCACGCGCTCGGAGGCCGTCAACCGACGCTTCGCGCGCCGCGGGATCGGCCAGCAACTGGCCGAGCTGCTTCACCAGCGCTTCCTGCGTATCGGCCCGCCGCGCGCCGCCGGCGCGATCGAGCGCCTCGTAGACGTCGGTGAAATTGAAGACGTGCGGGCCATGAACGATCGACGCGCCGAGCTTGACCGCCTCGATCGGATTCTGCCCGCCATGCTCGACCAGCGAGCCGCCCATGAACACGATCGGCGCCAGCCGGTAGAACAATCCCGAGTTCGCCCATGGTGTCGGCGACATAGATGTCGGTCGTCGCGGTCGGCAATTCCTCGCGCGAGCGCAAGCGCCGCATGCAGGCCGGAAGCCGCGACGCATGCGCGCGATCGCCTCGCCGCGATCGGGATGCCGCGGCACGATCACGCTCAGCAGCGACTGGAAAGAATCCGGCGAGCGTCCGGTGCGCTTCGAGCAGGATTTCTTCCTCGCCGGGATGGGTCGAGGCCGCGACGATGATCGGGCGGCCGCGCGTCACCGACATCAGCCGCTCCAGCTTGGCGGATCGGCGGGCGGCGCCGGAACGTCGAGCTTCAGGTTGCCCGTGGTGACGACGTTGCGGCTGCCGAGCGCCGCAAAGCGTTCCGCATCGATCTGCGATTGCGCCAGGCAGACGTCGAACCGGCCGAGCAGCGCCGAGATGGTGCCGCTGACCCTGCGCCAGCGCGGAAACGAGCGCTGCGACATCCGGCCGTTGATCAGGACCATCGGCAGCCGCCGCGCCGCGCTCGACAGGATCAGGTTGGGCCACAGATCGGATTCGATGAACAGCGCCAGCGACGGCCGCCAGTGATCGAGAAAGCGCGCGACATAGCGCGGCGAGTCGTAAGGCACATATTGATGGATGACGTCGGCGGGAAACCGCTTGGCGACGATCGCCGCCGAGGTCACCGTGCCCGAGGTCAGCAGGATGCGCAGATTGAGCGCGCGCAGCCGCTCGATCAGCGCCGCCGCCGCCAGCACCTCGCCGACGCTGGCGCCGTGAATCCAGACCAGCGGTCCGTGCGGCCGGACATCGCCGGCTCATGCCGCGGCGCTCGCCGACGCGCGCCGGATCCTCCTTGCCCTGCTTCAGCCGCCGCTTGATCAGCGCCGGCGCCAGCGGCACCATCGCGGACGACAGCTTCCGGTAGACGCGCAGCGTCATCGGCAGCGGAGTTAGCCAAGAGCGCGCCTCCGGACGGCCGACCGTCGCATAGGCGCGACGGGTCGCTTCGTTCAGGATAAGCCTCGACCTGCAGGCGCAGCTTTTCCATGGTCTCGGCATCGGCGTCGGGCGGCACGATAATCGCATCGATGCCCACCACTGCACCGCGCCCGAATGGCAAATTGATGGTGGTGCGAGTCCCAGTTGTTCAACCGGATGAACCGGCTGGTCACCATCGCAAACGGCATGATCGGCCGTCCGGATTCGCGCGCCAGCATGATGATGCCGAGTCCCGCGACCCGCGCGCGCTTCGGCACGTCGGCGGTCAGCGCGACGTTCCAGCTCGTCCTCGCAGCGCCTGCACCATCTCCCTGAACGCGCCGACGCCGCCCTTGCGGTGAAAGGCGCCGACCATGATCGCCGGAGCCGCGGATGGTGCCGATGCCGAGCCGCTCGGCGGCGATCGCGTTGAATTCGCCGTCGCGATGCCGCGAGATCAGCACCTTGGCGCGGTGGCTCTCCTTGGTCTTGATGAACGGCGTCATGAAATGCTGGCCGTGCCAGAACGCGAAGATCGCCGGCATGCTGCGGCTCGACCTGCTCATAGACGTCGGCCGGGTCGAAGCTGAACCTGTTGGTCAGCCAGACCAGCCGCAGATATTCGGCCGCGAGCACACCCAGCGCGCGCTGAACCCAGCTGCTGCGCAGCAAATCGCGAAAGAAGCTGTTTCAACGGGCAGGCTTCGCGTCTTGACCTGGATCGAGCAGCCGGTGGAGGTGGACCACGAAATAGCGCATGTGGGCGTTGTCCACGGTCTGCTGCGCCTTCGCCTTCCAGGCCGCATAGGCGGTCGCGTAATTGGGAAACACGCCGACGATTTCGACCTGGTCGAGATCCTTGAACGTCGTGTGTTCGAGATCGGTCAGTTCGCCGCCGATGACGAGGTGAAGCAATTGCGGCTGGGCACTATCTGGCATGATGATCTTTTCCTAACGAGATGCCCGGCAAGCAAGCTGATGTCGCGATGCGGATCGACGAGTCTCAGGGCAACGGACGGTTTCGAAAATGCTCGACAATGCGCGCATGACGATCGCGTCCCGCTGCCACCAGCACCCCGTGCACCACCTCCCGGCGATTGTACGCAATCGCATCCCCGAGAGCGCGGTCATCTTACCATCCGCTTCCTGCACGATCAAATTCGCCGCGGCAAGGTCCCAGTCGCGGCTCTGGCCGCCTGCAAAGGCGGCATCGAGGCTGCCCTGCGCGACCCGGCACAGCCGCAGCGCCAGCGATCCGATCCGCGGATGCAGCGTGATCTCGTCCGGCGACGGGCTCAGCCGCTGCACCAGCGGCTTCGGACCGGCCATGCGGGAGAAATCCAGATCGATGCCGGCGGTCGCGTGAACCGGCTGCATCGTTGCAGCGTCGCGCCCTGCCCGCGCACCGGCGAAGAAGAATTCATCGCTGGCCGGCGCGAACACCGCCGCGAGCACCGGCGAGGCATCCTCGACCAGCGCCACGCTGACGCACCAGTCTTCGCGGCCGGCGAGATAGGCGCGGGTGCCGTCGATCGGATCGACGATCCAGACCAGCCGCTTGCCGAGACGCGCTTCGTCGTCGACGCTTTCTTCCGACAGCCAGCCATAATCCGGCGTCGCCGAGCGCAGCCGCTCTTCGAGCAGGTCGTTGACGGCGATATCGGCTTCGGACACCGGCGACGAGGCGCCCTTGGTCCAGTTCTTCAGCTCGGTGCGGAACAACGACAGCGCCAGCGCGCCGGCTTCGCGCACGGTCGTCCATCAGCAGCGCGCGCATCGCGCGCCCAGATCGCTGTCGCGCCGTATCAGCGTCCGCCAAGCGTCAGGCCCTCGATGCGCAGCGTCGGCGCGTTGACGCCGTAGCGGAATTCCAGATCGTTGGCCGGCGCCAGCGACTTGAACATCGTCGAGCAGATGGCCCGCGATCGTCACCTCGCTGACGGGATAGGTGATCTCGCCGTTCTCGATCCAGAAGCCGGACGCGCCGCGGCTGTAGTCGCCGGTCACGCCATTGACGCCGGAGCCGATCAGGTCGGTGACGTAAAAGCCCTGCTTGATGTCGGAGATCAGCTCGGCCGGCGTCGGCTCGCCGGCCTCGAGATGCAGATTATACGGCGCCCGGCGACGGCGACGACGACACGCCGCGATGGGCGTGGCCGGTCGTGACCATGCCGAGTTCGCGCGCGGTCGCGGAATCCAGCAGCCACGTGGTCAGCACGCCCTCATCGATGATGCGCGAGCTTCTTGACCTTGACGCCCTCGGCGTCGAAGGCCTGCGAGCGCAGGCCGCGCACGCGCAGCGGATCGTCGATGATGCGGATGTTCTTTGCGAACAGCTGCTCGCCGAGGCGGTCTTTCAGAAAGCTGGTCTTGCGCGCGATCGAGGCGCCGTTCACCGCGCCGACGAGATGGCCGACCAGCGATCCCGACACCCGGGGGTCGTAACACGACCGGCACCTTGCAGGTCTCGACCTTGCGCGGATTGGCGCGCGCCACCGTGCGCTCGCCCGCCTTGCGGCCGACGCTTTCAGGCGAAGCGAGATCGGAGGCATGCGGCGCCGAGGTGAAATCGTAGTCGCGCTCCATGCCGGTGCCGTCGCCCGAGATCGCGGTCATCGAGATGCCCTGGCTCGAGCGCAAATAGGAGCCGTGGAAACCGGTCGAGGTCACCAGCACCATGCCGCCGATGCCGGTCGAGGCCGACGCGCCGCCGGATTTGGTGACGCCCTTGACCGCGAGCGCCGCGGCTTCGGCCTCGCAGGCGCGGCGTTCGAGTTCCGACGGTCGACGGAACGTTGCGGTCGAGCAGATCGAGATCGGGCAAATCGCGCGCCAGCAGCGCCGGATCGGCGAGACCGACATATTTGTCGTCGGGCGCGACGCGCGCCATCGCCACCGCGCGCTCGGCGAGCTTTGCGATGCCGTCGCCGCTGACGTCGTTGGTCGAGACCACCGCCTGGCGCTGGCCGACCAGCACGCGCAGTCCGACGTCGTCGCCTTCCGAGCGCTCGGATTCCTCGACGCGTCCGTCGCGCACCTCGACGCCTTGCGAGACGCCGCGCACCGCAACCGCATCGGCGGCGTCCGCGCCGGCGCGCCTGGCGGCCTCGACCAGGCGCTGCGCCAGCGTCGCTCAGCGCCGATTGATCGAACAGGTCGGAGGTCGCGCTGTGTCTGACGAAAGCGGCGAAGCGGTGGATGGTGAAGAGTTCACGAACAAAATCCCGACGATTTGAGGTCAGGGCTGGAGCTGCAAATCGGCAGACTCACCAGATGTGCCTGATTCACGGGACTTCAAGCATTTTGCGCCGGCAAAAGCCAAACAATTTCGGCATTGCGCAAGGTCTCGTCAATCATGCGAGCCAAGGTCTTGTCAATCATGCCGGCAGATGCAGGCCGGGTGACGTCGCGATTAACCAGCCTTTTAAGCCGATACGGAAACGGCTCGGCTAAGGTCTCGCGTATCGACCGGGAACATAATCCCGGCGGGGAGATCAAAGCCGTGAGGCGTCAAACAGCAACAAGCGGGATCAATCCCGCCGGGTCGAGCCGCGCTCTGCGGCTCGACCCTCTCTCTCTTCCGCTCAGCTTCCATGCGCACGACATCCGCGCAGACGGCGGCGTGCGGCAGGTCGAACTTCATCGCGAACGCGTCGTGCTGCGCCGTGCCGTCCGCGGCATGCGGATGGCCGTCAACGTTCGCGTCAGCGACTTTCTCGGCGTCGCGCTGCGCGGCCTCGACGACGCGCAGATGCTGGTGCTGGTGCATCGCGATCCGTCGCTGACCATTCCGCTTGTGCGTGAGTTCCGACCGCGACGAGATCGCCTCGGCATGGCAGATGTGGAGCGACATCTTCGCGCTCCCGCAATTGCCGGAAGACAAGCCGCGCGAACCCGCCGCACGGCGCCGGCGTCACAACGCGATCCGCGCGCGGCGGCCGAAATTCCTGGTGCGCCGTCGCGCCGGCGATCTGCTCAACGAGGCGAACATCCATCGCGACGAGCGCGAGATCATCGCACGGAACTGAAGTCAGGCTGCCCGCATCACCGCATCAACCAGCAGTCCCGCAAACAGCAACAGCCCCGCATCGCGGTTGGATTTGAAGATCCGCAGGCACAGCGCGGGATCGCTGATGTCGAGCCGCCTGATCTGCCAGACCAGATGCGCCTGCGAACGCGGCAAGCCCGATCCAGGCCGACCATCGCGCGCCGCCAGCAGCCAAGCGCCACGCCGATCAGCACCACCGCAAGCGCATAAAACACGATCAGCGCCCGGTGCGTGCGCGCGCCGAACAGGCGCGCGGTCGACTTGATGCCGATCAGCGCGTCGTCCTCGGCGTCCTGATGCGCATAGATGGTGTCGTAGCCGATCACCCAGGCGATCGAGCCGGCATAGAGCACGAGCGCGGTCAGATCGATCCGTCCGAGGATCACCGCAAATCCCATCAGCGCGCCCCAGGAGAAGGCCAGGCCGAGCACGACCTGCGGCCACCAGGTGATGCGCTTCATGAAGGGATAGATCGCGACGATGATCAGCGAGGCGATGCCGGTCGCGACCGCGAAGCGGTTGAATTGCAGCAGCACCGACAAGCCCGATCAGCGCCTGCAGCACCAGGAAGGCCAAGCGCCTGCGTGCACGCTCACCTGCCCCGCCGGGATCGGCCGCGACCGCGTCCGCTCGACCCTGGCATCGAGATCGCGATCGGTGATGTCGTTCCAGGTGCAGCCCGGCGCCGCGCATCACAAAGGCGCCGATGAAGAACAGCACGATGATCGAGCGGCAGTTGACCGATGTCGTGCGCGACGCCGGCGGCCAGCGCCGCCGACCACCAGCACGGCATCAGCAGCAGCCAGGATCCGATCGGCCGGTCGAAACGGGAGAGCCGCAAATAGGGCCGCGACCATGGCGGCGCGCGCGTATCGACCCAGTTGCCGGTCGCATCGGCAACGCGGGCGGTCGCGTCGCTCATCTGGACGGTCATCGCGCGAGAACGTTGCCGTTCAGCGTATCGAAGGTGCTGCCGCCCTTCTTGCGTCGGCTGTCGCCTCCGGCAGCGCCGCCGACGAGCCCAGCACTTCGCTCAGGCTCGGGCCGGCCGGTCCGCCGGTCTGCTGCCTGCTGCGCCACCGCGCAGACCTTCTTCTGCATCGCCTCGGTGTTCTTGTGGCCGGTCTTGAGCTGCTCGGCGATCTGCGGCGGAATTCCGCATTTCGCCGAATTGGCTTCGACATATTTGATCATCTTGACTTCGGCCTGGCCGTAATTTCCGATCAGCTTGCAGGCCTCATCCGGCGGCGCATGCCGTTCGCCGGCCGCCTTGATCAGCTTGCCGCGCTTCTCCGCCTCTTCGCGCAAGCGGGACGAAACCCTTCATGCAGGCATCCGACGGACCGCCCGACTGGCGGCGCCGGTGCCGCGCTCGAACGCCGGTACCGGTAACCGGCGCAGCACCGGTGCGCGGGAAACGCGCGAGGGCGCACCGACGGACGCCGACGGCGCCGCGCCGTTCACCGGCGGAAACGGCGAGGCGTTGCTGGCGGGCGGCAGCCTGGCCGGGCAGCGGCGCCGGAAACGCGCCCTGCGCAAAAGCCTGGCCGGCGTGGAGGATCAACGACAGCTACGGTCAGCGGCACAATCAGGCGGCGGATGATCAAGGGTGTTTCTCCGGCAAGGTCCAGGCGGGCCCCAACTGTCTTCCGAACGAAGCACGATTTCGACAGGGCTTTTTACGATTCCTGCCGGTCCTTAACAACCCGTGGATTTAGGGCGACAGCGCGGCGTAGGGCCGCGCCGGGCATCAATAAATTGCCCCAGATTCTAACCCTTTAGGCTAAAAGCGGCGCGAAACGGAATCATTAGCAGATGCCTGAACTCGATTTTCGACGCGCCCCGGCTGTTCGTCGATGCCCGCTTGGGCGCCGGGCGAGACTGTCGCGCTCGAGCGGAACCAGAGCAACTATCTCGGCAACGTGCTGCGGCTCTGCCGCCGGCGACACCATCCTGGTGTTCAACGGGCGCGATGGCGAATGGCAGGCACAGATCGCCGGCCGCAAGCGGCCCGACAGTCTGACGATCGTTGCCCAGACCCGGCCGCAGGATCGCCTGCCCGACATCGCCTATGTGTTTGCGCCGCTGAAACATGCCCGGCTCGATTACATGGTGCAGAAGGCCGTCGAAATGGGCGCGTCACGTCTGCAGCCGGTTTTGACGCGCTTCACCCAGGTCTCGCGGGTCAACGGCGAGCGGATGCGCGCCAATGTCATCGAGGCCGCCGAGCAATGCGGCATCCTGAGCCTCGCTGCGGTCGCCGAGCCGATGCCGCTCGATCGCTTCGTAGGCCAGCGCCAGGCCCAGCGCCTGCTGGTTTTCTGCGACGAGGCCGCGGAAGTCGCCGATCCGCTGCAGGCGCTGCAAAAGCGGAAGGCCGCCACGGACGGGATCGACATCCTGATCGGTCCCGAAGGCGGATTTGCCGAGGAAGAGCGCGCGCTGCTGCTGCGCCAGCAGCGAACCCTGCGGCTCGCTCTGGGCCCGCGGATCCTGCGGGCGGATACCGCCGGCGTAGCGGCACTGGCGCTGGTGCAGGCGGCGCTCGGCGACTGGAGCCGGGCCGGATAGCCGGTCGCGGCCCCAGCCGCTGAGGCCCTCATTAAGCCCCTCATTAAGTCACTTGATTAAGCCACTTGGCCAATCCCTGTCGAAACCCCGCCCCGGCCATGCTAAGGCCTGCGCCAACGAAGCCTTTAACCCGCATGGAACCCGGTTTTCCGGATATTTGGACGTCGAAATGACCGTGACCGCCGCCATCAGTGGTGCTGCCGGATCCGCCGCCTGGGCGGACGCGCTGCTATTGTCGTTTGCGCAGGCCGGCTACGTCCAGGCCGAGCCGGCGATTCCTGCAGCCGGCCGAGCCGTTCCTCGACCTCTCCGGCGAGGACATCCGCAAGAGCCTTTATCTGACCACCGACGCCAGCGGCGAGGAACTGTGCCTGCGCCCCGATCTCACCATTCCGGTGGCGCGGGACTATCTCGCCTCCGGCCGCGCCGGCCAGCCCGCCGGCTTCAGCTATCTCGGGCCGGTGTTTCCGCTATCGCGGGGGGCAGCCGAGCGAATTCCTGCAGGCCGGCATCGAATCCTTCGGCCGGCAGGATCGCGCCGCGGCGGATGCGGAAATGCTGGCGCTGGCGCTGGAGGCGACCTCCGCGTTCGGATTGACCGACGTCGAAATCCGCACCGGCGACGTCGCGCTGTTCAACGCGCTGATCGACGCGCTCGAGCTCTATCCGGTCTGGCGGCGGCGGCTGATCAAGGATTTCAACCGCAAGGTCAGCCTGACCGACGATATCGAGCGGCTGACGCTCGCGACCGCCCCGGCCGCAACGAATATGAGGGCGTGCTCGCCGCCCTGGCCGGCTCCGACCGCAAGGCGGCGCTGGCGCTGGTGACCGACCTGATGTCGATCGCCGGCACCACCAATGTCGGTGGCCGCATCGGTTGCCGAAATCGCCGACCGCTTCCTCGAACAGTCGACGCTGAAGGGCGGCGCGCTGCCGCGCGACGCGCTCGGCATCATCAAGCGCTTTCTCGCGATCGCGGGCGACCCCGACGACTGCGATCGCGCAAGCTGCGCGGCGCTGGCCAGCGACGCCAAACTCGACATCATCGGCAGCGATCGACCAGTTCGAAAGCCGCGTCGGCTTCATGGCCGCGCGCGGCATCGACACCCGCAAGACGCGCTTCTCGACCTCGTTCGGGCGCGGCCTCGATTATTACACCGGCTTCGAGTTCGAACTGCACGCCAAGGGCAACGGCATCGAGCCGCTGGTCGCGGGCGGGCGCTATGACGGGCTGATGACCCAGCTCGGCGTCGGCGGCGCCGATCCCCGCGGTCGGATTCTCGGTCTGGGTCGAAACCTTGACGCAGCTTGGCAAGCCGGCACGCGCGGGAGCGTGTCATGACGCACGCCCTTCGTTCTCGCCGTTCCTTCCAAAGGCCGGCTGCAGGAAAACGCCGAAGCGTTCTTCACGCGCGCGGGCCTTTCGCTGGCAAAGCCGCGCGGCGCGCGCGACTATCGCGGCACCATCCCGGGCCTCGACAATGTCGAGATCGCCTATCTCTCGGCGAGCGAGATCGCCTCGCAGCTCGCGCGCGGCATGGTGCATCTCGGCGTCACCGGCGAAGACCTGGTGCGCGAAAGCATTGCGGACGCCGACAAGCGCGTGCTGTTGATCGACAATCTCGGCTTCGGCAGCGCCAATGTCGTGGTCGCGGTGCCGCAGGCCTGGATCGACGTCCGCACCATGGCCGATCTCGACGACGTCACCACCGGTTTCCGCGCGCAGCATAACCGGCGGATGCGGGTCGCGACCAAATACATCAACCTGACCCGGACACTTCTTTGCCGCCCACGGCGTGGTCGACTACCGCATCGTCGAGAGCGCCGGCGCCACCGAAGGCGCGCCGGCTGTCGGCACCGCCGAGATGATCGTCGACATCACGACCACGGGCGCGACGCTTGCCGCCAACGGCCTCAAGGTGCTCGACGACGGCGTGATCCTGCGCAGCCAGGCCAACCTCGTGGCCTCGAAGGATGCCGACTGGTCGGGCGAGGCCCGCGAGACCGCGCGCGTCATCCTCGATCACATCGCAGCCCGGGCCCGCGCCAGCAAATATCGCGAGGTCCGCACCCGCTTTGCCGGCTGCAACGACGCGCTGCTGGCGGAAGCGCATAATCGCTTCGGCGTGGTAGCGCCGTTCGGCGGACCGACCTCCTCCGGCATGCTTACGCTGCACTGCCCACCGGCGCAGCTTTACGCGCTCGGCAGCTTTCTGCGCGAGCACGGCGCCGACACGGTTTCGGTCGCCTCGCTCGACTATGTGCTGGACCGCGAAAACCCGCTGTTCGCCAGGCTCGAGGCGTTCCTGCGGCAGTGATGCGGGCGTGATTTCGTTCATCGTAGCGACAGCTGGCGGCGGGTAACATATGCTGTCTGGATGGCCGATGATTTGGAACCTGATCGATGATGCTTGGCTACGGACGTTTCTGGCCTGTCCACCACCGCGGCCAATGCCGCGGCGCAGGGACTGTCGATCGTCGTGCCGCTGTACAACGAGGCCGCCGGCCTGGCATCGCTGCATGAGCGGCTGGTCGGGCTGGCCAAGACGCTGCGCCAGCGCTACGGCCTCGCCTGCGAAGTGGTTTATGTCGATGACGGCAGCGCCGATGCCACGCTCGCGATCGCGCGCGGGCTCGCGCGCCGACGCGCTCGACGTCCAGGTGGTGTCGCTGTCGCGCAATTTCGGCAAGGAAGCCGCCCTGATGGCGCGGACTCGACCATGCCCGGCGCGGCGCGGTGCTGTTCATGGATGGCGACGGCCAGCACCCGCCGACCCTGGTCGAGAGACTGGTCGGCCACTGGATCGATGACGGCTACGACGTCGATCTATACGGCGAAAGCCCATCGCGACAATGAATCGTTCCTGCGCCGGCTGGCGGTGCACGGCTTCTACGCGCTGATCAATTGGGGCGCGCGGCAGAAGATCCCGGAAGACGCCGGCGACTTCCGCCTGCTGTCGCCGCGCGCGGCGGCGCGCGCTGCGGCAACTTCCCGAGCGCAATCGCTTCTTCAAGGGCCTCGCGAGCTGGATCGGCTTCCGCCAGATCCGCGTCGACTATGAACCGGCGCCGCGCGCGCATGGCGTCACCACCTTCAGTCACCGGGCCGGCTGGTCGGCCTGTCGATCGAGGGGCTGACCTCGTTCTCGGTGGCGCCGCTGCGGTTCGCCGAGCCTGCTCGGCGTCGCTGCTGGCGACGCGTGGCCTTCCTGTTCGGCCTGCTCGATCCTCTGGGAAACCTGGACCACCGGCAAGTCGGTTCCCGGCTATCCTTCGCTGGTGGTCGGCCTGATGACGATCGGCGGCGTGCAGCTCATCATGATCGGCATCGTCGGCGAATATATCGGCAAGATCCTCTCCGAGCTGAAGGCGCGTCCGATCTATTTCGTCGCCGAACACAGCGAGAAGCGCGCCGATGCCGACACGGGCGCGAGCGCCAGCGAACGGACCGCCGCCGAATGAACGATACCGCGCCGCTGCGCCGTATCTGGCTGTGCGCCGACGATTACGGTCTCAGCCGAGGGCGTCAACCGCGCCATTCGCGACCTGATCGGCCGCGGCCGCCTCAACGCGACATCGGTGATGGTGGTCGGTCCCGCGATCGGCCGCGACGAGGTCGCCGCGCTGCAAGACCGTCGCCGCGCAGAGCCCGCGCTGCGCGATCGGCCTGCACGCGACGCTGACCGCGCCGTTCCGTCCGCTGACGATGCATTTCCGGCCGACCGACGGCGGCATGTTCCTGCCGTTTCCGAAACTGCTGCGCATCGGGCCTGTTGCGGCGGCTCGATCCCGAGATCGATCCATGCCGAACTGATGGTGCAGCTGGCGGCCTTCCAGGACACTGTTCGGCCGACGCGCCGGATTTCGTCGACGGCCACCAGCACGCGCAACTGTTTCCGCAGGTGCGCGATGCGTTCCTGCGGGCGGTGAAGGAAGCCGCGCCCGGCGCCTGGGTCCGTCAGGGCGGACGCAATCAGCCACTGGCACAACGGCTCGCCGCACCCAAGGCGCTGGTGCTCGATATCCTGAGCGCGCAATTCCGCAAGCGCGCCGCGGCGGCCAATATCCGCGTTCAATCCGGCCTTTGCCGGCGCCTACGATTTCTCCGCGACAGCCCGATTTCGGCGACTTGATGCGGCAGTTCCTCGATGGCCTGCCGGACGGCGGGCTCGTGATGTGCCATCCCGGTTTTGTCGACGAAACGCTCGTCAGCCTCGATCCGCTGACCACCCAGCGCGAAACGCGAACACGCGTTTCTCGGCAGCGAGGATTTTCCGCCGCTGCTGGCGGCGAATAAAGTTACATTGGCTTGATATCGCTCAGGAAAACGCGGCCGGTCGTTTTGTCGCATACGGAAATTTAATTCGCCCGCCCACTACTTGCGACACAAACCTCGCCCTACATCTTTCCCGCGCTTCGACGCACTTCGACGCGATGGAGAACGCCATGACACCGCAAGAACGCCAACTGATTGACGATCTTTTCGACCGGCTCGCCAAGCTGGAGAACACCCCGCGCGATCCCGAGGCCATGTCCGCGATCATGCAAGGCCTGCGCAAGGCGCCCAATGCCGTCTACGCGCTGGTGCAGACCGCCTTGGTGCAGGACGAAGCGCTGAAGCGCGCCAACGACCGCATCCAGGAACTGGAAGCCGGGCAGTGCGCCCGAGCAGACTCAATCCGGCGGCTTCCTCGATCTCGATGCGCGACGCGATCTTCGGGCAGAACCAGCCGCGCGGCTCGGTGCCGAACGTCCGCGCCCCCGACATGGGCGACCGCCCGGTCTGGAACAGCGGCCAGGCGATGCAGCAGACCCAGGACCCGGACAGCAGCCTCCTGGTCAATATGGCCAGGCGCCCTATGGCCAGCCCGCTACGGTCAGCCATGGCGCAGCCGCCGTTTGGCGGCGGTGGCGGCTCGTTCCTCGGAACCGCGGCGGCGGCGGCCGCCGGCGTGGTCGGTGGCTCGCTGCTGCTTGGCAGCATCCGGCTCGATGATGGGCGGCGGCAGCCACCAGCAGGCCTTCGCCGACGCCTCGGAGCCTTGGCGGCCGAAGCGGAAGCCAGCAAGCCGTGGAGCGACCAGTCCGAGCGGCGATCTGGCGCGCGACGCCGGGATCAACGACATCGGCTCATCGTCCGGCCAGCGCGCCGACGACAGCCATGGTTCGCGCGCCGGATTGTTCGACCAGGCGTCGAACGATGACCATGACGACATGGATGATCATGATTCCGACGGCTTCGACGATGATGGCGGCGACGGCGACAGCGATTACGCCTGAGCTATCGTCGGCCCTGAAAATGAAAACGGTCGCTCGATCGAGCGGCCGTTTGATTCTGGTCGTCGAACTCCGATCAGATCACGACGACCCTGGCGCCGACGCCGACGCGGCCGTAGAGATCGATCACGTCCTCGTTGCGCATCCGGATGCAGCCGGACGACACGTTGGTGCCGATGGTCCAGGGCTCGTTGGAGCCGTGGATGCGATAGAGCGACGATCCCAGATACATCGCGCGCGCGCCGAGCGGATTTTGCGGGCCGCCTTCCATGTGCCGCGGCAGATCGGGGCGGCGCGCCAGCATTTCCGGCGGCGGCGTCCAGGCCGGCCATTCCTTCTTCGCCGAAATCGTCTTGACGCCGGACCAGGTGAAGCCGGGGCGGCCGACGCCGATGCCGTAGCGCAGCGCCTTGCCGTCGCCCTGCACCAGGAACAGGAACTTGTTCGGCGTATCGACGACGATGGTGCCGGGGCCTTCCTTGCCGTGATAGTCGACGACCTGCTTTTCGTATTTCGGATCGAACGGGCGCTGCGCGGGATCGGTCGCTTCTTCCTGCTGCCGCGCATCGATTGCTGCGGATCCATCGGCGGCATACAGCGAGCGCCGCTCGCCATACCGTAGGCCGGCTGCTGCTGATAGGCGGCTGCTGCTGATAGCGCCCGCCCTGCGGCGGCCCGTCGCCGAACAGGAATTCGATGAAGCCACCGCCCATTCGCGAACACTCGGCATAGGCGGTGCGGACCCGCGCTGAGGTGCGGCACGGATAATTGAGACACCCGGCTGAGGTAAATTGAACCTCAACCGGAGTGTTACCCATGACGAATGATGATGGGCGCAAGCCCGAAGGGGCGCCGGAGCGCTCCCCCAAAGCTGGCGCAGGCGCCCCTTCGGGCGTTGATGGGAATGGCCCGAAGCGCTTTTCCGTTCAACGAAAGATGGCGATCGTGGCGCGACTGTTGCGCGGCGAGCCGCTGGAACTGGTGGCCCGGGAGACGAATGTCTCGATCGCCAGGCTGACCGAGTGGCGCGATCGCGCGTTGGCAGGCGCGGCTACAGCCCTGAAAGAACGTGAGCGCGATGACCGCGACGATGAGATCGCCCGGCTGAAATCCAAGGTAGGCGAGATCACCATGGACAACGAACTACTCTGCGCCAAGATCGCGGCGCTGGAGGGCAAACGCCCTTTGGAGCAAAGGAGGCCGAGACGATGAGCCAGACACTCTCGCCCTCCTTGGCTCGCTGTTATGGTCTGGCGCGCGTTGCGCGCGCGTGGAAGATCTCGCGCGCCAGCGTCTATCGCTCTCTCAAGGAGACGCCGCCGAACACGAGCGCCCGTCGCCCTGGTCCGGTTGGCGCATGTTCGGACGCGGAACTGGCAGACCACATCCGCCAGCACATCGCCGCCTCCCGCCTTCACGGCGAGGGCTACCGCAAGTTATGGGCGCGATTGCGCTTCGCGGGCGTTCGCGCAAGTCCCCGGCGTGTGCGACGGGTGATGCGCGCGAACGGCTTGCTCGCGCCGCATCGCGTTGGACGCACCGAGGCCAAGCCGCACGATGGGACGATCATCACTGGCAAGGTCAATGAAATGTGGGGAACCGACATGACGCAGACGATCACCATCCGGGAAGGCACGGCCAATGTCTTCGTCGCCGTGGAACACTCCAATTCGGAACTCGTCGGCATTCATGCATCGCGGTCGGCCAATCGCTTCGAGGCCCTGGAGCCGGTGCGTCAGGGGGTGCATCGGTGCTTCGGAGCCATCGCGCCCGGGGTGGCGCGTGGATTGAAGCTGCGTCACGATCATGGCTCCAACTACATGTCCGGCGATTTCCAGGACGAAATCGAATGCCTGGGGATCGAAGCTTCGCCCTCCTTCGTGCGAGAGCCAGAGGGCAACGGCGTCGCAGAGCGCTTCATCCGAACCTTGAAGGAGAACCTGCTGTGGGTGAGAACCTTCGACACCATCGAAGAGCTGCGAACCGCACTCGTCGAGTTCGCCAATCGCTACAACGAAACCTGGCTCGTCGCCCGGCACGGATATCGTACCCCAGCCCAGGTGCGAGCCGATCAATGCCGGCTTGATCAGAACGCAACGGCCGATCTAAAGTTGGCCGCCTGAATAGGCTCAGCCGAGTGTCTCAAAACCGGGCCGCAGTACAGTGCGGACCCTGCGCCGGCGGCGCGGGCTGATTGGCGTAAATCACGGTGGGTTCTGCGAGCGGCGAGGCGTCGATCGCCAAAGCCTGATCGACGAAGCCAGGGCAACACACAGCGGCAGGACACGCTCCGCGAGGAGCGCAAGGGAGGTTTTTCTGAACATCGACGTACTCTGTACTGTTTCGTCACTGTGAGCTGCCGGCGCGCTTGAGCGAGCGCCGTTGCACGCGATCAATACAAATCAAAACCTACATCGGTTTGGTAAACAGAAACGGCGTTTCGATTCACCACGTCGCGCAATCGCGCGCCGATTTGTCCGGTAGCGTTTATTTTGCATGAACGCTCGGCCACGCATGGTTAATCCTTGGTGTGCGCGCGCGCATAGCGCGTCGCGACGCAGTTCCCGCGTGAACCTCACGTTAAATCGCATCGGTCTAAAACATCGCGGAGTAAAGGGGTGGAAAAAACTCATGTCGGTAAGCCGCAAACGTTTTCGTATCGAACAAGCCATTATCGGCGACGCCAATGCTCGATGCCGATGTCGTCGAAGGCGGCGAGATCGGTCCGATGCATCGCGAGATCATGGCCGAGCTGCGCTCGATCCGCGCGCAGATGGCAGCAACGCCGCCGCCATCGCCGCGCGACCGAGACCGCAGAGACGCACGGGATCGCGCGCGAGGTCGCCGAGTGCCCATGCGCTGCTGGAAACCTATCGCGCCCAGATCGAGCAGTGCGAGAAGCTCAAGGTCGAGCTCGACCTCATTCACGACGCCATCAACCGCACCAAGCGCGAAATCGCTACGCTGCACGGCAAGAGCTTTGACGGCGAGCGAAATGGCCAAGGTCAATGGCGAGCTCGGCGCCGTGCGTCGGCGGCACCGAACAGGCCACCCAGCAGATCCTCGAAGCCGCCGAGGCGATCGACCAGGCGGCGACCGCGCTGTCCAAGAACATCTCGCCGGACCAGCAGAAGCTGCTCAGCGAGGAAATCCAGGAACGCGTCGTCTCGATCTTCGAAGCCTGCAACTTCCAGGATCTCACCGGTCAGCGCATCAGCAAGGTGATGACCACGATGAAGTTCATCGAGCAGCACATCAACGTGATGATGGACATCTGGGGCGGCGTCGACGCCATCAAGGCGCACGCGCGCGCCGATCGTCGACACCCGCGAAGGCGACGCCAAGCTGCTCAACGGCCCGAAGCTCGACGGCGACGTCGGCCACGCCTCGCAGGACGACATCGACGCGCTGTTCGACTAGAACTTCGGTTCCGATGCATCGAGAACCGACAGCTCTGGATTCATGCTCATGCACAACAAACGCCGGCGCGCATGCCGGCGTTTTTTATTCCGCCGGGTTAAGCTTCTCATGCCGGTCAGGCGCGGCGCGCAGCGCACATAGACCATGTTGCCGTAACGGACCGCGGCATCCTTGTCGATGAAGCGGGTGATCAGCACGCGGCCGTCGAACGAGACGATCTCGCGGTCCTGCTCGCCGGGCGTCGGGCCCGGCGGACCGATATAGTTCTTGCCGCTCGGGCTGCCCTTGAGCCGCAATTCCTGCGGCGTGGCCTGGTCGGCCAGATGCATGACCACGCCGCCGGACGTGCCGGCGCTGATCACATAAGGCTGCTTGCACTGGCCGCGCGCTGCGGCTTCGGTGCGGGCGCGGTCGTTGGGATTCTGGAACGAGGCAAGGCCCCAGCGGCCGACGATCTCGTCGGCGCGGATGGTCGCCGGCATTTCCGGCGCCACGCCGGGCTCGGCGCTCGGGCGCCGAACTGGACGACAGCGACGGCAGGCTCATGCTGCTGCACGCCCGCCAAGAATACCGTCAGCGCCGAGGCGATCGCCAGATTGGCAACCGTACGCGCATTACCGTGACCTGATCATCGGCATTCCCCGAGCAATTTCCCTGGCCGCTCCCGTCCAGCAGCCAAGCGCAAAACGTCTGCCGGAGCAATGACGTCCGTTAAGATTACGCCGCTGCTCCGATTTGGTTTCCGTGGGAGCATCCTATATTGGCCTCACCAAGGCCTTAACCCCTCTTGCTTGACAGGATCGGCGCCAAGCCATATTCCCCGGCCCCACGATTAGCACTCAAATACGACGATTGCTAAGGACCGAGCCGTCCCGCCCGGGACGGCGTCGAATGCCCGGCATTATCCGCCATTTTCGATGGCAACCAGACCTGAAACCAAGCCTCCAAGAGGACTTCAAGAGGAAACGTCATGGCCAAATCCAAATTCCGTCCGCTGCATGACCGCGTCGTGGTCAAGCGCATCGATGCCGAAGAGAAGACCAAGGGCGGCATCATCATTCCCGACAGCGCCAAGGAAAAGCCCTCGCAGGGCGAAATCACCGCCGTCGGGCCCGGGCGGCCGCGACGAAGCCGGCAAGCTGATCCCGATCGACCTCAAGGTCGGCGACCGCGTGCTGTTCGGCAAATGGTCGGGCACCGAAGTCAAGCTCGACGGCGAGGAACTCCTGATCATGAAGGAGTCCGACATCATGGGCGTGCTGGCCTGACGCCAACGCTCTCCTCACCTGAGGAGGCGGCGAAGCTGCCGTCTCGAAGGGTCCACCATTCCACAAGCTCATCCTTCGAGACGCGGGCCAAGTGGCCGCTCTCCAGCAATAACGGTGAAGCCGTTATGCAGGGATGAGGTCATTTCAAGGAGTAACAAATGGCTGCCAAAGACGTTAAATTTTCCGGCGACGCCCGCGACCGCATGCTGCGCGGCGTCGATATCCTCGCCAACGCGGTGAAGGTGACGCTCGGCCCGAAGGGCCGCAACGTCGTGATCGAAAAGAGCTTCGGCGCCCCGCGCATCACCAAGGACGGCGTCACCGTCGCCAAGGAGATCGAGCTCGAGGACAAGTTCGAGAACATGGGCGCGCAGATGGTGCGCGAAGTCGCCTCCAAGACCAACGACACCGCCGGCGACGGCACCACCACCGCGACCGTGCTGGCGCAGGCGATCGTGCGCGAAGGCGCGCAAGTCGGTCGCCGCCGGCATGAACCCGATGGACCTCAAGCGCGGCATCGACATCGCGGTCGCTGCCGTGGTCAAGGACATCGAGAAGCGCGCCAAGCCGGTCGGCTCTTCCGTCCGAAGTCGCCCAGGTCGGCACCATCTCGGCCAACGGCGACACCGCGATCGGCAAGATGATCGCGCAGGCGATGCAGAAGGTCGGCAATGAAGGCGTGATCACGGTCGAGGAAAACAAGTCGCTCGAGACCGAAGTCGACATCGTCGAGGGCATGAAGTTCGACCGCGGCTACCTGTCGCCCTACTTCATCACCAATGCCGAGAAGATGACCGCCGAGCTCGAGGACGTCTACGTGCTGCTGCACGAGAAGAAGCTCTCCGGCCTGCAGGCGATGCTGCCGGTGCTGGAAGCCGTGGTGCAGTCCGGCCGGCCGCTGCTGATCATCGCCGAGGACGTCGAGGGCGAGGCGCTGGCGACGCTGGTGGTCAACCGCCTGCGCGGCGGCCTGAAGGTCGCCGCCGTCAAGGCGCCGGGCTTCGGCGATCGCCGCAAGGCGATGCTGGAAGACATCGCGATCCTGACCGGCGGTCAGCTGATCTCCGATGAACTCGGCATGAAGCTCGAAAGCGTCACCGTCAACATGCTCGGCCGCGCCAGCAAGGTCGTGATCGACAAGGAAAACACCACGATCGTCAACGGCGCCGGCAAGAAGAAGGACATCGAGGCCCGCGTCGGCCAGATCAAGGCGCAGATCGAGGAGACCACCTCGGACTACGACCGCGAGAAGCTGCAGGAGCGTCTTGCCAAGCTCGCCGGCGGCGTCGCGGTGATCCGCGTCGGCGGCGCGACCGAGATCGAGGTCAAGGAGAAGAAGGACCGCGTCGAGGACGCCCTCAACGCCACCCGCGCGGCGGTCGCAGGAAGGCATCGTGCCGGGCGGCGGCGTGGCGCTGCTGCGCGCCAAGAAGGCGGTCGGCCGCATCACACAACGACAATTCCGACGTCCAGGCCGGCATCAACATCGTGCTGAAGGCGCTGGAAGCTCCGGTCCGCCAGATCGCGGAGAATGCCGGCGTCGAGGGCTCGATCGTGGTCGGCAAGATCCTCGAGAACAAGTCCGAGACCTTCGGCTTCGACGCCCAGACCGAGGAATATGTCGACATGGTCGACAAGGGCATCATCGACCCGGCCAAGGTGGTGCGCACCGCGCTGCAGGACGCCTCGTCGGTCGCCGGCCTGCTGGTGACCACCGAGGCCATGGTCGCCGAACTGCCGAAGGAGCCGGCCGCGCCGATGCCCGGCGGTGGCGGCGGCATGGGTGGAATGGGCGGCATGGGCTTCTGAGGCCCAGGCCGCTGCCACCGACGAGCTGATCGAAGGCCGCCTCCGGGCGGCCTTCTTTTTGGCGAATGACGTGCGAGGTTTGCTACTTACGGCGATGCCGATTCTGTCCTTTGAGGAAATTTCATATGCGCGCGCTTCCTGCTCTGCCTGTTCGGTCTGATGACGGCCTCTCCCGGACCTCGCTTTCGCCCAGATGAAACTCCCTCCAAGACGGCGCCGGGCGCGGCAACGAGGTCAGGTATTTCACCGCGATCGACGGCCTGATGGACGGCAACGCCGACGTCATTCTGAAGGAGACCCGCCAGGGCAAGACCGTCACCGCGGCCGTGCTCGATGTCTGCTACCCCGCCGAGAAGGGCTCCGACCGCAAGGACCGCTTCGTCGCCAACCTCACCGTCAGCGGCCAGAACCTGACCGGCATCGACGCAAAGCCTCGGTGACAAGCTGCCGGTCACCGTGAAGCTTCTGCGCAAGCCGACCGGCGACAGCTTCGAATTCCGCGGCCAGATCACCATCGGCCAGACCGTGACGGAAGTGACCTCGACGGACAATTCCGATCTCAGCGAAAAGGAATTTCTGGACAACCAGACCAGCGACGACGGCATCACGCCAGCAGCCGAAGGATTTTACCGAGGTGTCGCCTGAATCGGTCGGCGTGCGGGTGAAGCTCGATGCGGCGCTGGATTTCCTCAAGAGCCTGAAGGGCGAGGCCGTCGAGGTCGGGCTGAGCAGCCTCACCGATTTCCTGCGACGCGCTGCGCGCCGGCGAGCAGACCATCAACCTCACGGTCGATCCGGAGCGCGCGGCCGCGCTGATTGCGCAAGGCCAAGGTCGATGCCCGGCGTGGTCGCCGCAGGCTGGACCAGCGGCAGCGTCGAGATGGATCGCACCATCCGCTTTGCCGCGGCCGAATGGCGCGATGGCGACAAGGTCAACAAGGACAAGATCGCGGCCGCGATGTCCAGACGTGCTGAGCGAGGACGCTTTCGGCCAAAGCCGGCGGGCGCGGCGTGGAACGCCAACACCGGAAAACTGAAACTGACCTTCAAGCGGCCGAGCCAGATCTATCCGCGCGCTCGGCCTCACCGAGAGCATCGAGATCACCGCGCTGGTGTCGTCCGGACAAACCGGGCGCTTCGGACCGGCTGATGCTGTGGATCTCAAGCCCCGTGATCACGACCGCGGACGAAGGCACGGGTCCCGAAGCTGAACCTGTCCGGAAGACTCCAGCGGCGATGAGGAAGGTGGCGAGCCGGAGGATGACAATGGCTCGGTCGAAGCGCTCGCCAGGGAATTCAAGGGCCAGCGCTGGGACGTCGATAAATCGGTCTGGAAATAGCTGTTTCCAGCAACTCTTTTAGGCAGCTTCCTTCCACGCACCCGCTCCGTGCGATCTGCGCATTTGACATGCCGCGCCCCAGCGAATTCCGGGTGATAGCCGAAACGCCGCCGGGTCACTCCGGCGGCGTTAAGCTCTATCGCGAAGCAGCATTACCTACCGACCGCCGCCGCCGCCACCGCCACCACCACCGCCTGCATCACGCATCGCCTGATTGTCGCGGGAATCGAGGTACTTCATGTAATCCGGTGACGTGTCGCGCGTGTCGCGGTGCGGGCGAGAACGACGTGTCTCCGTTAATGTAAAATGATCCCCGCAACCCTGCCACCATACCGGTCCCTCACAGAACCTGGATGTCGCGGAAAAAGCGTTGGCGTTTGTTGCTGCCATGGCACTCATTGCAACGAGAGTGACCAAGGCGGCCGCGAGATAATCTTGATTTCGTCGACATTAAACTCTCAATTCCGTGTCTCGGCGAAACCAGAATGGCTCGCGCGGGAGTTCGACGACGCCAGCTCGAGACCGGTTCGAGAGAGCCACTGAAAATAGGTGCGCACCCCTCAAGCACACGCCAATGTGAACCGGCCGGGGACCTCTACGGCTTCGCGTTGGCCTGAAGCATGAGGTTTTTGAACGCAAGTCTTGAGCAGAAAAACGCCAGCACGCCGATGCCGCCAAGGCACCACCCGAGAAAAACTCAGCCCGCGCATACCCGTGCGCGATGCCGGTCGGATCAGGCGTCAAACAAAGGCCCTCGCCGCGCGAACAGCCCTGCTAGCGCGCTAAAATATCTGTATGGCCGGTTAGACGGGACCACCGGCCAAAAGGTTCAGTCCGATCTGCGAAACCCTCTCGGTTGTTGGCGCCGGGTGCCCTCAATCGCCCTCAACGCAACCTTCGTGACCTGCGACCCGGCATGCCATGACGGTCGTCAATTCCTTGCAAGCGGCCGCACCGCGAAGGGAACATTTTGCTTTCGTCGGCATTGCCAAAAGCTGCCGTGGCCGGCGCCTAAATGTGGCTGACGAAATGATTTGCGACTATCGTCGTGGTGAGTATTCGACGGGCGGCGAGCCACCTTCGCCTCCGGCCTTCGGCTCGGCTGCGCGGAAACCCAAGGAGCGTTAGCAATGGCAACTCAAATCGTCATGGATCACAACGGCGACACCCGGCACACTTTCGATGCGAACGACCCGGAAGGCCCTCCTGGAAGCCGAGAGAGCGCTTCAAGGAACTCACGGGTGCCGGCTTTACAGCGGCAGTCCGTACCGCGTCCGGAGAGCCGGCCGTGAGACGCGTGTTTGATCCGGCCGCAGAGGAGACTCTGTTTTATCCGCGGCTGGTCGGCGGATAGATGTTCCGGATCTGCTGCAGATTGCCAGCGGTCCGCTTCGATGGCTCTCGACCCGCGGCTCACGCGGTGCGCAAGCCGGTTGGGACTGGTTTCGCGAGCTGGGCCGCGGAAACGACCGTGAAGCGCGGGGCCTCGGGCTATTGAGAGCGTGGCTCTCGCCAGAGCAGCTTGCGCAGTATGATGCGCACAGATATTTCGACGTCACCGGCTGCCATAGCGGAAAGCGGTATCGGATACGCCATGGCACCGGGACCAATATTCTCGAGCTGGATGAAACGGACCGCCCAAGCATCGGCTGGTGTTTTGTGCCCAGAGATAATCTCGTCGCAGGCGACGTGATGCTGGCGCAAAAGATTGCCCTGGAAACCGACGAGTGGGGAGCCCTGGCGGTAGCCAGAACTTTTTCGTCGAGGTGGTCGGCGATGTGACAACACATGTTTTTCTTCTTCTCGAACCGGCTGGGCTGTCTCGGGTCGCTGCTGATGTCGGCCGTCGCTACGGTCGCACTGCTTTTCATGTTCCAAAAGCTGCGCTACAGAATCAGGAACGAATGCAAACCGATGCGGACGTTGCCCGCACTCAGGCAGATGGGCTCGCGCCCTAATTGGTATTGAGCCGGAAACGCAGCGTCCTGGTGCCGACGAAGGAGACGAAATCGTCCTGCCGCTTCCAGGTCGCCGCCTCCGTCAGCGCGGCGATCAGGTCGTCGTCGGCTTGTGCGCGATCCGCCGGACAGGTCCGGTTCTCCATCGCGCCGGCGACGAAGATCACGGTATTGCCCGCCACCGAAAACTGGCCCTTGCCGCCCTTGCACCAGAGTTCGAGCACCACTTCGCCGGCGTCGCCGATCTCCAGATTCGGTATCCGCTTGGAGCCGGGCTGACGACCCACATCCAGTGTCATTTCCATTCCGAACGGAAAGCCGTAGTCGGCCTGGGCGTGGCCGGTCGTGGGGGTGGCGGCCACGAGGAGGACCGCGGCGACGCCAGCCTGCTTCACCATCCATGCGAATGAAACCATGCAACCTCTCAAAATAACCCGGCGGTCAGCATCGGGCGACGTTGTATTGGACAAGCATGTCATTGGCTAGATTGATCGATGCACAAAATACTGCACCGACAAGCAAATCCCCGCGGCGAGCTGCCGCGGGGATCGTTGGCTGACCGCTTCCGTTGCGGCCTTATTTCAGGACCATCAACGTGAACGGATAGACGTAGGCCTGCAGCGTCACCAGCACGCCGACGAGGCAGGCCAGCACGATCGAGTGCAGGAACACGTAGCGCAGGATCGAGCCTTCGTGGCCGTACCAGTTGGTCGCGGTCGAGGCGACGACGATCGACTGCGCGTCGATCATCTTGCCCATCACGCCGCCGGAAGAGTTGGCGGCGCCCATCAGGATCGGCGACAGGCCCAGCTGTTCCGGACGTGATCTTCTGCAGATTGCCGAACAGCACGTTGGAGGCGGTGTCCGATCCGGTCAGCGCCACGCCCAGCCAGCCGAGCAGCGTGCCGAAGAAGGGATAGAGCACGCCGGTTGCCGGCGAAGGCGAGACCGAGCGTCGCGTCGACGCCGGACAGCCGCGTCAGCGTGCCGATCGCCAGCATCGCCGAGATCGTGATCAGCGAGATCGCGCACAGCTTGATGGTGCGGCCATATTCCGCGATCAGCCTGGCCGGCCGAACGCCCATCAGGAAGCCGGAGATGATCGCCGCGATCAGCATGCCCGTGCCGGTGAAGGACAGATAGGTGAAACCCGAACACCGCGCCTTGCGGTGTCGGCTTAGCCGCCACCGGCGGCACCGTGTTGATCATGTTGTGCAGATCAGGGACCGGATAATTCCAGACGAAGATCGAATTGGCCCAGGTCTTGAACGCGCCATTGCCCCAGATCAGCATCACGATGCAGACGATGATCCATGGCAGCAATGCGCTCCACAGCTGCACTCTGGGTCAGCGGTGTCTCGTCCATCGGCTTCGGCGTCGGCCATGGTCGCTGCCGATTCATCGCTGCCGCGCAAGCGCCGGCGACAGCCAGCAACTGCTTCGGCTGCCACACTTTCAGGAACAGGATCAGGCAGCCCATCGAGATCAGCGACGCGCCGATGTCGACGATCCAGGGATTGATGAAGTTCGAGATCACGAATTGCGGAATCGCGAACGAGACGCCGGTGACCAGAATGGCCGGCCAGACGTCCTTCATGCCTCTCCAGCCGGCAAACGCCCACACCACCCAGAACGGCACGATCAGCGAGAACACCGGCAACTGCCGGCCGACCATCGCGCCGAGGATGTAGGGATCGAGGCCCGTGACCGAGGCGAGGCCCTGGATCGGCGTGCCGAGCGCGCCATAGGCGACCGGCGCGGTATTGGCGATCAGCGACAGGCCGGAGGCCGCCAAGCGGCGAGAAGCCGAGCCCGATCAGGATCGGAGCCGGTGATCGCCACCGGCGTGCCAGATCCGGAGGCGCCTTCGAAGAACGCACCGAACGAAAACGCGATCAGCAGCAGTTGCAGCCGCCGGTCCTCGGTGACGCCGCCGACGGCGCGCTTCAGCAGTTCGAAGCGGCCGGTCGCACACCGTGAGCCGGTAGAGGAAGATGACGTTGAGCACGATCCAGCCGATCGGGAAGAAGCCGGCCACCACGCCGAGCAACGATGCCCTGACCGACATGCCGGCGGGCATGGTGATACACGACAGATCGTGATGATGTTGGCGACGACTCACGGCGATGATGGCCGCGATGATGCGCCTTGACCTTGCCGCTGGCGATCAGCACCAGCAGCGTGACGACCGGAATGGCGGCGGCAATGGTCGACAGCACCGCGCTGTCGAGCGGATTATAGATTTGATTCCACATTAGCGGATCCTCCCCACGCCGTTATGCGGCGCAGCCTGCCAGCGTGACGGTCAGGCGCGTTTGCGTGATCGCGGGAGCACCTGACAATGCGCGAGATCTGCCTGCGAATTCGGCATCGCCAAAATCGCTCACAAGCTCGCGAGAATGAAGGCCCCCGCCCCTCGCCGTTGTGCCCATGCTAGGGTTGACTCGAACGCGGGGACAAGCCGAACGCTGCCAATGCAGTCTACGACTTTAGTCTAGAATCTCCCGATTATCCCGATTCTTCAGGCCTTGAAGGCCATCCCCGGAGACGGTAATCTGTGAACAACATTCGCTCGACGCTCGCGACGGTGTGGCGCATCGCCGCCCCTATTTCCGTTCCGAGGACAAATGGGCCGGCCGCGGCGCTGCTCGCCGCGGTGATCTCGATCGAACTCGGCGCTGGTCGCGATCGACGTGCTGCTGAACCAGTGGAACAACCGCTTCTACAACGCGCTGCAGGACGAAACTGGGACGTCTTCGTCCGCGAGATCGGCGTCTTTTGCGTGCTGGCAGCGTGCTTCATCGTGCTCGCGGTCTACCAGCTCTACCTCAATCAATGGCTTCAGATCCGCTGGCGGCGCTGGCTGACCAGCCACTATCTCGGCGAATGGCTGCATGGCGCCAATCACTACCGCATGCAGTTGCAGGGCGACGCTGCCGACAATCCGGACCAGCGCATCGCCGACGACGTCAAACTGTTCGTCGAGCGGACGCTCGATATCGGACTGAATCTGCTTGAATTCGCTGGTGACGCTGCTTTCGTTCGTCGTCATCCTGTGGGGACTGTCGGAAGCCGCGCCACTGCACGTGTTCGGCAAGGAATATCGCGATCCCGGGCTACCTGGTCTGGGGCGCGTTGATCTACGCGATATTCGGGACGGCGCTGACGCAATGGATCGGCTCGCCGCTGGTCCAGCTCGATTTCAAGCAGCAGCGCTATCGAGGCGGATTTCCGCTTCAACCTGGTGCGGGTGCGCGGAAAACTCCGAGCAGATCGCGCTGCTGCAGGGCGAGAGCGCCGAACGCGCAGCGGCTGTGGAACGCTTCAGCCACGTCGTCGAGAACTGGTACGGCATCATGAGCCGGACCAAGCGGCTGACCGCGTTCACCGCGAGCTATTCGCAGGCCGCCGTGGTGTTTCCCTACATCCTGGTGGCGCCGGCTTATCTTCGCCGGCAAGATCCAGCTCGGCGGCCTGACGCAGACGGCGATCGCGCCTTCGGCAGCGTGCAGAAGGCGCTGTCGATCTTCGTCACGATCTACCGCTCGCTGGCGGACTGGCGCGCCAGTCGTCGCCCGTCTCGACGGATTTGAAATGTCGATCGCGAGCGCCACGCACGCTGGCGAATCCAAGCGACTCGATCGGCGTCGTGTCATCCGCCAGCGGCAGCGGCGATCGACCTGCGACCAGCTCGCTGGTCCGTCTGCCGCAACGGCACGCCGCTGGTCGTCGGCCGACGAGCTTCAGCCTCCGCGCCGGCGAGCGCACGCTGCTCACCGGCCCATCCGGGCTCCGGCAAATCGACCCTGTTCCGCGCCATCGCCGGCATCTGGCCGTTCGGCAGCGGCACGATCGCCGATTCCGGCGAACGCCATCGCTGATGATGTTGCCGCAGCGGCCGTATTTCCCGATCGGATCCCTGCACGCAGCAGTCGCCTATCCCGGCGAAGCCGAGACCTTCAGCCCGACCGGGTCCGGGAAGTGCTCACGTCGTGGGCCTGCCGCAACTCGCTGCATCGGCTGGAAGAGGACGCCCACTGGAACCGGATGCTCTCGCTCGGCGAGCAGCAGCGCTTGGGCTGGCGCGCGCGCTGCTGCACGCGCCGAAATATCTGTTCCTCGATGAAGCGACCGCTTCGCTCGATGAGCCCTCGAGGCCGCGCTGTATCGCCTGCTCGCCGAAAAGCTGCCGGACGACCACCATCGTCTCGATCGGCCACCGCTCGACGCTCGAACGCCTTCCATCAGCGCCATGTCGCCATGGTCCGCGACGGCGATCGATTCACGGTGCAGGACGCGGCGAGCATCGGAGGCGTGATCGGGTCATAACGGGATCAGGGCCGAGAGTCTGGACTCCTGTTTTGACGCGAGTTCCACTTTGCTGGACGGCTCGTGACCATTCGAACGGCAGCTGTTCAGTCTTGGCACCCGTAAATCTACGTGGCACTCAACGTGAAACTG